>ULSV01015938.1_pt1 | contig 298086 bp, 218 predicted proteins | sample 1956991 | NCBI WGS metagenome assembly ULSV01 (sample SAMEA4835717, study PRJEB28245) | human gut metagenome | biome: gut microbiome; material: fecal sample | place: Denmark | collected 2008 | reverse complement strand
TCAATTGTCAATTGTTAATTGTCAATTTTTAGCGGCAAAGCCGATAAATTATCATTTATGTACCAACTTATTTTTTTAGCGTTACTTATTAAACATGAAACGTCCCGTGCTTGTAGTATCGACTGAAGACTGAAAGTAGAAAAATTCTTTCTTCAGGAGATACTTTCAGCCGGAAAGCCGATGGACAGGGCAGTTGATGAGAGATGAAAGAAGTGAAGGAAAGTAAGAACACTTGCAACTTTAATGTTGGCAAGTGCAAAGTAAGTATATAAGCATTGTTAGAAAAATGGCGCCCTTACAAGCTATGTAAAAACACTTGTAAGGGCGAATTGTCATTCGCCCGGAGTGCACCAAGCGAATTCATATCTTATCTATCGGATCATAATCCCAGCTTTGCCGAAATCTCCAGCATCCTCTTGATAGGCTTCACCGCTTTCTCAGCAATTTCAGGATCTACTGTTATCTCCGGTGATTCGTCTTTCAGGCAATTATAAAGCTTTTCCAGCGTATTTAGCCTCATGAAGCTACATTCATTGCAGGCACACGTACTATCGTTAGGAGGAGCCGGAATAAACGTTGTCTGCGGGCATTTCTTCTGCATCTCATGAAGAATACCCGATTCGGTGGCAACAATATACTTCTTTTCGGGATGATTCACCGCATATTTCAGCAGAGCTGCCGTAGAACCTACCACATCAGCCAACTTCAGAACTACGCTCTTACATTCGGGATGTGCCAAGACCACTGCATCGGGATGCTGCGCTTTCAGTTCAACAATCTTTTCAACCGAGAATTGTTCGTGTACATGGCATGCACCGTCCCATAATAACATATTGCGCCCGGTGATAGAGTTGATATAATTCCCCAGGTTTCTGTCCGGACCAAAGATTATTTTCTCATCTTTGGGGAAGCTTTCCACTATTTGCTTTGCATTGGTGGAAGTCACCACGACATCCGTCACCGCTTTCACGGCGGCCGTCGTATTCACGTATGATATCACCGTATATCCGGGATGCTCTTTGACAAACTGACTGAATTCATCCGCCGGACAACTGTCCGCCAACGAACAACCGGCAGCCATGTCAGGCACCAGCACCTTCTTCTTCGGACAAAGCACCTTGGCCGTTTCGCCCATGAAGTGGACGCCGCACATCACAATGATGTCCGCTTCCGTCCGTGCCGCCCATTGAGCCAGTGCCAGACTGTCGCCAACGTAATCGGCTATGTCTTGTATTTCCCCCTTCTGGTAGTAGTGCCCCAGAATAATCGCATTCTTTTCTTTTTTCAGTTGCTTGATAGCTTCTATGAGATTATCCATAATTATATTTTTTATTTCTCTTTCTAATTTAAAAATCCTTTGATGGTAATGATAGGCTGTTAATAGTGTCGACAAGTTAATACGATTTTTCTTGCCGGAGAAGTTATTAGTATGAGATAAAACTTTATTCGTACGTTATCAACGGGCAAATAAGGGATATATCTCTTGATAATAAGCCATCTATAAAATTCCATTAACAGCATGTTGATAAAGTGCAAAGTTAATAACTTTATAGTTATAAACCGGTGTAATAGGGCTGAAAAATGTGTTTATATAACCTCGGAAAGTTTCTCTTAACTTTTTTGGAATGTTCATTCCGGTGGGTGCATATACGTTGTTTTGAATATTGCAAGAATTATTTTTGAATTTCTTTCCCGTTTGTTTTGACAGCTTTTCAACGGTTATTAACAGGGATGTGAACGGAAAGAAGTATCTTTGTGGGCAGAAAATAAAAAGATAACATATAAGTAGGTAGTTTGTTCCGAACTTGTGTGTTTTGTCCGTAACAAAAGAATATAACTGTCATGCGTAAACTAAAGATAACCGAACTGAACCGTATTAGTGTAGAGGAATTTAAGGAAGCTGAAAAGTTGCCTTTGGTGGTGGTATTGGATAATATCCGCAGTCTTCATAATATAGGTTCTGTGTTCCGTACTTCGGATGCTTTTCGGGTAGAATGTATCTATTTGTGTGGCATAACAGCCACTCCCCCCCATCCTGAAATGCATAAAACGGCTTTGGGAGCTGAATTCACCGTGGACTGGAAGCATGTTGATAACTGTGTTGAAGCGGTTGATAACCTCAAAAAGGAAGGATATACTGTTTATTCCGTAGAACAGGCTGAAGGCAGTGTCATGCTGGATGAACTGGTGCTGGATAAAGCTGGGAAGTATGCTGTGGTTATGGGAAATGAGGTGAAAGGAGTTCAGCAGGAGGTTATTGACCATTCCGATGGATGTATTGAGATACCCCAATATGGTACGAAACACTCATTGAACGTATCTGTAACTGCCGGTATCGTTATCTGGGATTTATTCAAGAAACTGAAATAACAGGGTGTTGATAAGTTGTTTGAACTCGGTTCAAACAGTGGTTATTATGTCCTTATCAATAGAGATATAAACAATGGTTCATAGTAGTTTTCAACATAGATAAGTATTTGAAATACATGATTTTCTATAATGACTGCTTTCCATTACTAACAGTGTTCTTAACATCATATCAACAGGAGGGTTCAAACTATGAAAAAGGTTTTATTAATTCTTTTATTCTGTATTTTCCATAGCTGGAATGGTAAAGCGCAAGCAGACTTTTATTCGTTGCAGCCATTGGGCGACAGGTATATTTATGACTCTGAATATTTTGATGATTCACGTGAATTGCAAGTATACCGGAGTGGGGTAGATGCTACTTTGAAGAGTGATTCATTGTTGACTATCTATGTATTCGATGCTCAATATCCACCTACTTTCAATTTGTTTTGTTCTACCTTTGAGTTGATTTATCCGGGTATTCCCTGTATAATCGTTGGTATTTCGAATCCTAACAGGCAGAGTGAATTAACTCCTCCTTATACGGATGCAGAATCGGTAAAGGGGTATGATGATCCTGGGAAGGCTGATTCTTTATTGTTATCTTTGGAAAAGGAAATTATTCCTTTTATAAAGAGCAGGTATAATACGGGTTCTCGGAATATACTGGTAGGACATTCGTTAGGCGGAACGTTTGTGACGTATGCTTTACTTAGCAATCCGGATTTGTTTCAATGCATTCTGTCCGTCTCTCCTAACTATATGTATAGCAGGAAGATGATGATTGATAAACTTTCAGAATTTATTAAAGAGTACAAAGAGGATAATCAGCTTTATATGTACCTAGCAAACGGGAAGAAGGATAAAATAGAAGAGTCATTTAAGCCTGCCACAGAGGAGGCAATAAAGATTTTATCCGCTTGTCCGAAGATTGTTTTGAACTATGATTCTTTGAATATAGAAAAACACAGTCATACGATCTTTGAAGGTTATTACAGGGGGCTGTTGGGATTGAAAAACTACGTAAATAAGGAGTAGGATATTTCTATTTTAAAGTTGTCCGCTTTCTACCAGTAAAATAACCCGCTCGGTAAGCGCATCATCTCCTGTGGGATCATATTGCTTTTTCAGACTGGCACCGAACAGTGCAGCGAAAGTCTGATAGAAACCTGCTTTAAAAGGTCCCATGAAAGCTTTTACCAGTTCGTAACCCGTGGAGTTGGTTTGGCGGTCCACTAACTTGATCAATAACTTTCCTTGAGAGAAAGAAAGCTTTTTCATGCGTGGAGTATATTGTTCTTTCAGGCTTTTTTCTACCGCTTTCATGTGTTTCTGACGGCTCTTCTCATCGGGTAAGGTCATCATATATTCGTAAGTTTCAATAACTGCACGGTTGATTTCTTTGGAGATAGGCAATACCTTTTTTACGTTATATACCAGTCGGTTATATTCATTCAATTGTTTCTTGTTCTTGAATTTGAGAGGTTTGAAAATATAAACGGTAGGTATCTTTATATACGGGATAGTGTCTCCTTCGTAAACGCACATAGGAACCAGATATCCTTCGGTTTTTGTTTCCTGAGCCTGGCATAAGGACGTTCCGAACAGAAGGAAGACTGCAATGATTAATATGTTAAGCCGTGCGTTCACGGCCACAAAATTAAGTGTTTATCTTCATATTTTGTCTGATTGTCGATGTTTTCCTTGTCTTGTTAACTTATTTATGGTAATTTCGTGGCTATTAAACTTATTTACACGAATGAAATTACTCAAGTCGGGAGTTTTTCTGAGTATGCTGTTAATAACTCCTGTACTTGAAGCTCAAAATACAACTGTGTCCCTATGGGAAGAGAACATAGAGCAACTCTCTATGGATGAAGAAGAAAAGAATTGGGAAGATGAACTTGAAGAACTTTCCAATCGCCTGCAGGAACCTGTTAATATCAATGTTACTACTAAACATGAATTAGAGCAATTTCCTTTTCTTTCGGATATTCAGATTGAAAATATCTTGGCTTATGTGTATATACACGGGCAGATGCAAACCATTTATGAACTGCAATTGGTGGAAGAAATGGATAAACGCACCATCGACTTGCTGTTACCTTTTGTTTGTGTGCATCCTGTTGCGGAAAAGAGAGGTTTTCCCCGGTTGAAAAGTCTGTTGAAATACGGTAAACAGGAGGTATTAACCCGGCTGGATGTGCCTTTTTATACCCGTAAAGGGTATCAGAAAAATTATTTAGGACCTTCGATGTATCATTCCCTGAGATATGGGTATCGGTATGGAGACTATTTACAGATGGGAGTCACAGCGGAAAAGGATGCCGGAGAACCTCTTTTTGCCTTGCACAACGGAAAAGGATATGATTACTATTCCATTTACTTTCTGCTTCGTAATCTGGGTAGATTGAAAACACTGGCTGTAGGTAATTACAAGCTGAGTTTCGGTCAAGGCTTGGTAGTCAGTACGGATTTCCGTTTAGGTAAGACTTATTCGCTTTCGACTCTTGATAACCGTAGCGGTGGTATCCGGAAACATAGTTCGACGGATGAGTATAATTATTTTCGGGGAGCAGCGGCAACGGTGGAGATTATTCCTGCGCTTCAAATATCCGGTTTCTATTCCCATCGTTCCATGGATGGGGTAGTGGAACAAGATGAAATCACATCCATTTATAAGACCGGACTGCATCGCACGGAGAAGGAAGCGGAAAAGATGAACGCTTTCACTTTGCAGTTGATGGGCGGAAATATTAACTACAAAATGAACAACCTAAAAGTAGGATTAACAGGCATTTACTACTTTTTCAGCCATACTTTTCAACCGGAGTTACGAACCTATGCCAAGTATAATATGCAGGGAAATAACTTCTATAATGCAGGCATAGATTATAAATACCGCTTGAACCGCTTTACCCTGACAGGTGAAGCAGCTATGGGAAAGCGAGGTTATTCACTGCTAAATCAATTGAAATATAATATATTAACCGGTTATCAACTGTCAATTGTTCATAGATATTATACCCACGATTATTGGGCTATGTTTGCACGTTCCTTTGGTGAAAGTAGTACGCCGCAAAATGAAAATGGCTGGTATTTGGCTGCCGAAGCATCGCCTTTGGCACATTGGAAATTCTTCGCTTCTCTGGATTTATTTTCCTTTCCCTGGTGGAAATACCGCATCAGTAAACCGTCCCAGGGAGTAGACGCTATGTTTCAATCTCTCTATTCTCCCAAACGCAATTTATCCATGTATATCAATTATCGCTATAAGCGCAAAGAAAGAGATGTGGCGGGCACAAACGGGAAAGTCATTCTCCCTACCTATTATCATCGCCTGCGCTATCGGTTGACTTATTCACCGGATAATCTACAGTTACGAACAACGGTGGATTATAATCATTTTCATTCGCAGGGGCGGGAGGGGTGCCAGGGTTACCAGCTTACCCAATCCTGCTCCTATGCTTTTTCTTTTCCGTTGAAACTCTCCGTACAAGGCACCTATTTTCACACGGACGATTATGATTCCCGTATTTATGCTTCCGAAAAAGGTCTGCTTTACACCTTTTATACTCCGTCTTTCTATGGGCAAGGATTTCGCTTTTCCGCCTGTGCCCGCTACGATATGAACAAAGCTTTTATGCTTCTTGTTAAGTTCGGACAAACCATCTATCAGGACCGTGAGAACATTGGTTCGGGTAATGACCTGATACAAGGAAATAAAAAAGCTGACTTACAGATGCAACTTCGTATAAAGATTTAATTAACTTTGCCGTTATAAACCTTGAGAATTATGACTGTTATTTATCCGTCTCCCATTTTCGGTCCTGTTCATTCCCGCCGTTTGGGAGTTTCTTTAGGGATTAACTTATTGCCGGAAGATGGTAAAGTGTGTTCTTTCGACTGCATTTATTGCGAATGTGGTTTCAATGCCGACCATCGTGCCAAAAAGCCGCTTCCCACTCGTGAGGAAGTCCGTACTGCCCTTGAAGTCAGACTTCAGGATATGCAGCAGAACGGACCTAAACCCGATGTGCTTACCTTTGCCGGAAACGGTGAACCGACGGCTCATCCGCATTTTCCTGAAATCATAGAAGACACATTGGCTCTTCGCGACAAGTATTTCCCGAATGCTAAAGTCAGCGTATTGAGTAATTCTACTTTTATTCATCGTCCTGCAGTATTCGATGCATTGAATAAGATAGATAACAATATCCTGAAACTCGATACGGTAGACGAGGAATACATCCGTACCGTAGATCGTCCTAACGCACATTATTCAGTAGCCGAAATCATTGAACACATGAAGGCTTTCAAAGGTAATTGCATCATTCAAACCATGTTTATGAAAGGCAGTTATCAGGGGAAAGATGTGGATAATACTTCTGACAAATATGTTCTTCCCTGGCTGGAAGCCGTGAAAGAGATAAAACCTCGTCAGGTGATGATTTATACTATTGACCGCGAAACGCCTGACCATGATTTGTGCAAAGCCACTCATGAGGAACTGGACCGCATTGCGGCCTTAATTAAAGAAACGGGTATTCCGGTAAGTGTTTCTTACTAAATAATTTAATAATATACATTTTATGAAACCTATTGCAATTAAAGACCTTTCAGATAACTTCTTTGAAATTATCGGTAAAGAATGGATGCTGGTGACGGCAGGTGATAAGGAGCATTTCAATACTATGACTGCCAGTTGGGGCGGCATAGGCTTCCTATGGAACAAACCAGTGGTTTATGTCTTTATCCGTCCGGAGCGTTACACGTTTGAGTTTATTGAGAAGAGTGAATACTTTACGCTCTCTTTTCTGGGAGAAGAAAACAGAGCTATTCATAAGATTTGTGGAAGCAAGTCAGGTAGGGAAGTGGACAAGGTGAAGGAAACAGGGCTGAAACCCGTTGTTACGGAGAAAGGAAATATTCTTTTTGAACAGGGACGCCTTAGTCTGGAATGTCGCAAGCTCTATACGGATGTAATGAAAGAAGATTGCTTCATTGATCCTGCTGTATGTAAACAATGGTATGGTGGTGCTCATGGCGGCTTGCACCATATTTATGTAGCGGAAATTACCGGAGCATGGATAAGGGAATAAAGAAGATTTTTCTGTAAAAAGGATGCTGGGTGACTATGTATTCACTCTATACACAATCACCCAGCATTATCATAAAAACAATTATTGTTTTCATTCAATTAATTCTTTCGCTCTTTCCAATGCCACATTGATATTCGGGCAAATATTCTTTTCACCCAAAAGCTCGTAGAAACCAGACTTCTCCAATACTTTGTGTACCTTCTCATTTACTCCGGAAAGTACGATTGTTGTTTTTTCACGTTGAGCCATTTGACAAAGGCTGGTCAGGTTATGAATACCTGTGGAATCAATGAAAGGCACTTTTCTCATACGGATGATACGTACTTTGGGACGGTCGCCCAGTCTGGACATGATTTCCTCGAATTTAGTGGCGATACCAAAGAAGTACGGACCATTGATTTCGTATACTTCCACACCTTTCGGGATAATCAGGTTTTCTTCGCTCATCTGGATGTCGGACTCTGCATTCGGGTCTATTTCGTCTTTGATGACGGAGATTTCAGTAGTTTCCATCACACGACGCATGAAAAGTACACAAGCGATGACCAAACCTACTTCAATGGCAATTGTCAGATCGAAGATAACCGTCAGGAAGAAAGTAATCAGCAAAACGGTCACGTCTGATTTCGGACTCTTCAATAAAGCCTTGAACGTACGCCATCCACTCATGTTATAAGAGACTATTACGAGTACGCCTGCCAGACAAGCCATCGGAATATATTGTGCCAACGGCATAAGAAACAGAAGGATGAGTAACAGCACAACTGCATGAACCATACCTGCAACAGGGGTTTTACCACCATTGTTGATATTTGCCATCGTACGTGCAATAGCTCCTGTAGCAGGAATACCGCCAAATAGAGGAGTGACCAGATTGGCTGCTCCCTGTGCAATCAATTCCGTATTAGAATCATGCTTGTCACCAATCACACCATCCGCTACCGTAGCTGAAAGCAGTGACTCAATAGCCCCCAATACGGCAATGGTAATGGCAACAGGGAAAAGGTTTTTAATAGCTTCCCAATTTAAGGAAGGCATCACTGCATCGGGAAGTTCCGCTTTAATACTGAAACGGTCACCAATGGTGTCGATACAGGTAATACCACCGTATGTTTTCATCAGATATACCGCTACCGTCACTACGATAATTGCAATCAGCGAACCGGGTATCTTTTTTGAGAACTTCGGAGTAATGGCAATAATTGCAATGCTGACAATGCTGACAATTGTATTCCACCAATTGATTGTATCAAAATGATTAAAATAGATAATCCATTTTCCTACAAAATCTCCCGGCACCTTCTCTCCGCCAAAATTCAGCCCGAAGATATCGGCAATCTGTGTTGTAAAAATAGTGACGGCAATACCACTGGTGAAACCTACAATTATAGGATAGGGGATAAACTTGATAACAGCACCTAACTTGAATACTCCTAATAGTATTAGAATAACTCCTGCCATCAGTGTGGCGACAATCAGTCCCGCCTCTCCATATTGCTGGATAATGCCATAGATGATAACGATGAAAGCTCCTGTAGGACCTCCTATCTGTACTTTACTACCTCCCAGCATGGAGATGATGAATCCGGCAATGATAGCCGTGATAATACCTTTTTCAGGTGATACACCGGATGCGATACCGAACGCAATGGCAAGCGGAAGAGCAACGATACCCACAATGATACCGGCCATCAGGTCTGCCATAAATAATTCTTTTGAATAATTTTTCAAAGCCGTGTATAACTTCGGCTTGAATTCGAACGCCTTCATGGATAATCTGTCTTTTTTGTGAAACGAGGCGCAAAATTAGACAAAATAATGCATATTCCGGATTATTAAATGAAGAATTATTTGATATCAAGTGAGAATAAGCATTTTCTATTATAGATTTTATCTATCCCTGCATAGACAAATCCGATGAATAAAAAGTGTGTGAATCTCAAACAAAAAGCCTATTTTTGTGTTGTAATAAAAATGACTAACGACAATTGATACGTAATTTACTAACTAAATAAGAAAAAGAACTATGGCTAAAAGTGTTAAGGGAACTCAAACAGAAAAGAATCTGTTGACCTCATTTGCAGGAGAATCACAGGCAAGAATGCGTTACACTTACTTTGCAAGTGTAGCTAAGAAAGAAGGCTACGAACAAATCGCTGCTATTTTCACTGAAACGGCTGACCAGGAAAAAGAACACGCCAAGCGTATGTTCAAGTATCTGGAAGGTGGTATGGTAGAAATCACTGCAAGCTATCCTGCCGGTGTCATCAGCACTACATTGGAAAATCTGAAAGCAGCCGCTGCCGGTGAACACGAAGAATGGTCATTGGATTATCCTCACTTTGCTGACGTGGCAGAAAAAGAAGGTTTCTATGAAATCGCTGCCATGTACCGCAACATTTCAATTGCCGAAAAAGGTCATGAAGAAAGATACCTGGCTTTCGTAAACAACATTGAGAATGCTACTGTATTCGCTAAAGAAGGTGAAGTGGTATGGCAATGCCGTAACTGCGGTTTCATCTATACAGGTAAGGAAGCTCCCGAAGTTTGTCCGGCTTGTTTGCACCCGCAGGCTTACTTCGAAGTGAAGAAAGAAAACTATTAAGAAATTCTTATTTCTACGATAAAGAACGCCCGGATGTTTTTAGTTAGACATCCGGGCGTTTTGCATTATAAGCAGAGTATCTTAACTCTCCTCCTTCAAGAAGGAGGTGGTAGGTATTAATAAGGTTTTATCTTATTTCTTTGCGTGCGGATAGTCAATCGTATAATGCAATCCGCGGCTTTCCTTACGCTCTATTGCCTGACGTGTAATCAGATAACCTACATTGACCATATTACGCAACTCACAAATAGCTCTGGATGCCTTGCTGCGCTTGAACAAGTCTTCCGTCTCTTCATATATCATATCCAAACGTACCCACGCGCGTTTCAGACGCAGGTTGCTACGTACAATGCCCACATACGCGCCCATAATCTGATTGACCTCTTTCATGCTTTGGGTGATAAGCACCATTTCTTCATTGGTCACTGTTCCTTCGGCGTTCCATTCCGGTATCTCACGGTTGAATTCATAGCGGTCGAGTTCGCTTAAAGCATGTTTGGCGGCAGCGTCAGCATAGACAACCGCTTCAATCAATGAGTTGGAAGCTAAACGGTTACCTCCGTGCAGACCTGTACAAGAACATTCTCCTACGGCATACAGGCGGTTGATGGACGACTCCCCGTTCAGATTCACCTTGATACCACCGCAAAGATAATGGGCGGCAGGAGCTACCGGGATATAATCTTTGGTAATATCGATGCCCAGACTGAGGCATTTCTCATAGATATTCGGGAAATGCTTCTTGGTTTCTTCCGGGTCCTTGTGCGTGACGTCCAGATAAACGTGATCGTCGCCGCGTTGCTTCATCTCGCTGTCGATGGCACGTGCCACGATGTCACGCGGAGCGAGTGACAGACGGGGGTCATACTTCTGCATGAACTCTTCGCCACCCATATTGCGCAATACACCGCCGTAGCCGCGCATGGCCTCTGTTATCAGGAAGCAGGGGCGGTCGCCCGGATGATAAAGTGCGGTAGGGTGGAACTGTATGAACTCCATGTCCTGCACGAAACCTTTGGCGCGATATACCATCGCTATTCCGTCTCCCGTAGCCACCAGCGGATTGGTGGTGTTGCGGTAAACGGCACCTACGCCACCGGTAGCCATCAGTGTTACTTTCGAGAGGAAAGTATCTACCTCGCCCGTATCCTCATTCAGTACATACGCTCCATAGCATTTGATGCCCGGAGTATGGCGGGTTACGATAATGCCCATGTGATGCTGTGTGATGATTTCTACGGCAAAATGGCGGTTGAATATCTCGATATTGGGATGCGTCTTTACGGCTCTGATGAGGCTTTCCTGTATTTCGGCACCGGTGTTGTCTTTGTGGTGCAGGATGCGGAACTCAGAATGACCGCCTTCTTTGTGCAGGTCGAAGTCTCCCTGCTCGTTCTTGTCGAATTCCACTCCCCAGTCTATCAGTTCCTTGATTTGTCCGGGTGCTTCACGCACCACTTTCTCTACGGCGGCACGGTCACTGATCCAGTCACCCGCAATCATGGTGTCCTCAATGTGCTTGTCGAAGTTATCTACCAGTGTGTTGGTCACTGAGGCGATGCCCCCTTGGGCGAAGAAGGTGTTGGCTTCTTCCAGTTCCGTCTTGCAGATGAGTGCTACCTTACCTTTATGAGCCACTTTCAGAGCGAAACTCATACCGGCTATACCGGAACCAATTACTAAAAAGTCGAACTCTTTAATCATATTTCGTATGTTTAAGTACTGCAAAGCTACAAAATAACTGGGTTGCTTGTACTTTTCGTGTATATTAATTCACGAATTTATGATAAATATTGCTTGATAACCTCATCCAGCGACTCTTCTTTTGTAAGATTTATTTTCTTCCGCATACGCGAACGGATCATATTGACGCTGTTTCGGTTGATGCCCATAATCAAGGCTATCTCATCCGTGCTCTGGTTCATGCAGATGAGCATGGCGAGCAGTTCTTCGTTGCGCGTCAGATTCGGATATTTCTCCCTTAACTTGGGCAGGTAGAGTGGATATATGGCGGCAAAAGACTTTCTGAAGTTATTCTCGTCTTCCTTGCTGAGCAAGTTCTGTCCGGTCAGCTGGCTGATGGTATTCAGATTGTTGGTAGCCATAATCTGTTCTATTTGTTTGGACAGTTCCTCGTTGTGCCGGTTCAGTTCCTGCTGGCTGGCGATTAATTTCTGTATTTCCTGTTTGCGCTTTTCCAATAACAGGCGGTTGGCTTTCTTCCGGGTGAAGAAGTAGGCGATGGAAATGATAAGTATTAACAGTAGCGCAATGGAGATGCAGATATTGAAGACTAACCGGCGGTGTTGCAGTTCCACCTGTGCGGAGAGCAGTTTGTTTTCTTTCTCCTGGCGTTCGGTATCAAAGCGGATATTGGCGGCGGCAACGGCACGCAGCCTTTCATTGTAATTCAGGGAGTCGGCAAAGATGCGGTTGCGGTCGTAGCAACGGAAGAAGGCATCGTCCATTCTCATGTTCCGGTAGTATTCCATAAGTATCTGGTTGGTGCTGTATTCCATTTCTTTCATATCCATTTCTCTATATCCCTTTGCGGCTTTCTCTATCAGTGCGATTCCCTGGGTGGCTTTTCCTGTATGAAGCAAAGCGCGTCCCAAGTGAAGGTTCAACTGATGTCTGGCCCATTGCGGCATACGGGCGCTGTCCGGGCAAATGCTCAATGCGAGATCTAAGGCTTTTTGCACGGAGTCCGGATAATCCTGGTAAGCATCCACTGCGAGAGCCTTGTTGACGAACACCCCTTTAAAACTCCTCTGTGCGGCCGAAACTTTCTCTGCCTGGTTCAGATAATAGAATACGGAGTCCCTCTCCTGGGTTTTACGGAATATCTCTGCACGGTAGCGGTAAAGGTCACCCAGCCCGAAACTGTCTTTCAGAAGTGAGTAGTGCTGGGCTTTCGCATTCATTTGCAGTGCACGGTCGTACATACCCAATTCGGCATAAAGGTTAGCCTGCTCTCCATAAGCTATCACGATGTTAGGCGGGGCTATGCTGTCGGTATAGCTGTTGATGGCCTCTTGATTGGTGGCTACTGCTTTCTCGTACTCGCCTACGAGGCGGTAATAGATGCCCAGCCGGGAGATGATACGGAGCATATTCTGAAAGCTCCCTCCCTGATGGTAACATTCCATGGCCCGTTCCAGTAGCCGGATGGCTTGAGGAATATCATTGCCGGAATAGACATAGACTCCGCTGACTAATTCTGCCTGCGGAATGTAACGGTCGGCATCCTCATATTCGGGCAGCTGCAAGTATTCGTCTGCCAGTCGGATAGCCGCCTGGTTGTCTCCGTACATCTGGTGCAGACTTGCCCGGGTGGATAACAGTTCGTGCTTGCAGTACTGTTGCAGGAAAGGGTTGTCGCTGATACTGTCCAGATATTCGATGCCGGGCCGGAACTGTTTGCTGCCCAGATAGCTGAAATAAGAGAGGTTGAGTATTTGGCGGGCATATTTAGCCAAAGTGTCGTTGGGGATGGTTGCATTTGCTGTTGCAGCCAATAGTTGAGACAGTTTTTGTCTGGCTTCGTCAATGGCTTTTTGGTGCTTTTTTTCTCGTAATAATGCATTTAGTTCCGTGATGGTTTGTTGCCACTTTTGCGCATCATTACTGTTTGTAGAATTCGGACTTGTTGTACAGGCTCCTATGGAGACTATAAGGAGCAACAGGAGTATTTTTATTTTCATGGGTTTGAAAGTTTATTTTGTTTGTCAGGCAAAGATACAATTCCATTTTAAAATAGAAATAAGCAGTATTCCTGTTTTTTGCATTTTATATATATTGATAATGAAGGTGATACAGCTTTGTACATTAGATTGTATATTGCTAATTCATTGTTTAATCTTATATTTTCTGCAAATTTGTACACAGATGGACAACTAACCAATTCAAAAAAAGTAAAGTGGAAAAGATGGCACGATTATGTATGAAAGAAATTAGCAGGGCTTTGATAGAAATGATTTCCGATGAGTCGCCTAATGCTTCGAAAGATATGCTGTGCGGAACGCGCGGAGCTGTTTTCCGTGAGATATTTATTTTTCATTATCCGGGTTTTATAAAAGAACTGCAGAAGCTTGTTCCCGGTGCCACGAAAGATGAAGAACTGCTTTGTATGCTGGTTGCCCTGGGGCAGTCTGCGGATGAGATTGAGCAATTGTTTTGTTTGTCGGCGGAACAGATATACGTGTTTCGTAAGGCGGTGTGCTGGAAGATGAGGCTGGAAGATGATAAGCTGCTGGCGGATAGGCTGCGGGAGATATTGGAAGGATAATTCATATCATTCCATAAAAATGCCTATCTTAGCGGCAAAAATAAGACTCAATGAACCGTATCTTCCATGCCCGTATTGCCGCAGGGCAATATTTGTTTTTGCTGATAGCAACGGCGGCCACTATCCATGAAATGTGGATGAAGCATGCCGTCATGGCCATCATCTTCATGTTGCTGCTCATCATCGCTATCGAGCGTCTCATTCATACCACTTACACGCTGACGGCGGATGGGCGCCTCATTCTTTATTTCGGGCGCTTCACCCGTTCGAAGGAGGTTCTCCTGAAGGATATTATTTCCGTGGAGCGGACTTCGTCCATGAAGATAGGGCGCTTTGCCGTGATGCGTTATGTGCTGGTGCGCTACGGAACGGAAGGGAAGTGTGCCGTGCTGCTTCCGGTGAAAGAGGATATGTTCATTAAAATGCTTCGGGAGCGTTTGCGCGAGGAGGCATCATCAGTGTAAGTCTTGTTAACAGAAATTATTTTTCGGTGAAGAAATATTAATTCCCGGTTCCACCTTTGCAGTCTTCCGGAAAGTCGTTCGTCTAATTTTCAAAAAGTAAGAGAAATGATGATGAATTTAACTTGTGCTATTTTGCATACCGACAGACAGGTGAGAGAACAACTGGAAGTGTTCATTGCCAAGACGCCTTTTCTTTCTTTGTGTGGAGAGTACAGTAATCCCATTGAAGCGTTGAAGGGGTATTATGAGAAAAAGGTAAGTATTTACTTTGTAGGGATTCAGCAGGAAGAAATGGAGGGAATAAACGGAATGGAATTCAGTAAATTGCTCTCCCCGTCTACTCGCGTTATATTTATTGCTGATACTCCCCGCTATGCTGCCGAGTGCTTCCGCCTGGATGCACTGGATTATCTGGTATCCGAGATTAGTTTTCTCGTCTTTTTCGAAGCGGTTAACAAGGCTTCGCGCTGGTTCAATCTGAAAGGCGAAACAGGGATGCCGCTTAGCATTCTCCCCGAAAAGACACAAACGGAACTGCCTAAGGTTATTTATGTGAAGTCTGACAGTCGGATCATTCGTCTGGCTATGTCCAGTATATGTTATATCGAGGGGCTGGGCGATTATGTGAAGATTTACAGCAAAGATGAACCGAAGCCTGTATTGAGTTTATGCAGCATGAAGTATATGGAAGAGAAACTGCCTTCTGATGATTTTATCCGGGTACACCGTTCGTTCATTATCCGCAAAGATTGCATTCGCATGATAGAGGGTAACAAGATTGCTTTGGACAAGAGAAGTATTCCTATCGGAGAGGTTTACCGGAAGAAGTTGAAGAGTTATATTTCTAATTATTCTGTTCTTTAATGAGCGGTTATGATGCACCACAGATTACACAGATTAGGGAAGATATCTCTGATTATTAATAAATTAAATCTGTGCTAATCTGTGTAATCTGTGGTGAAATAATTCCTTTCCGCACCGTTTTAAAGCATATTTCTTGCAGATACTTCATTAAAAAACGTGAAGTATCAGAATTAAGCCGCCGCACCGCCACTTTTATCTTTTTTTCTCGTAGCCGCTAAAGAAAACAATAGTAAATACTTATTCTTTCCACCATGGGGAAATTTTCTTTCCATCGTGGAGTTTTTTTCTTTCCACTGTGGTGGAAAGAAAAAAATCACATGGCGGAAAGAATAAGCATTCTCATGAAAGCGGCTTAAGTTTAGGCAGGAGAAAACATAGGAATGCCTGGAAAAGAGCTTAGCTTCCCTTTCCTATCTCAGTTTTGACTTAGCCAGTCTTTCCCCGAACGTAATATTCAGGTTTAAGCTGAAGCGGCTTTCCTGCATCAGATTGCTGCGTGAGTTCATTTGCTTCCGCCAGGTGGCACCCAATGAAAGGTAAGAATAGCGGATGGGAAAACTCGCTCCTCCGCTGACCTCCAGATAGTGCATCTTTCCGTCTCTCAGATTAATATAAGAATTGCTGAAACCGACCCCTCCCATTAGTTCTGTGGAGCGGGGCAGGCGCGGATTGGTAGTGTAAATTCCCCCTATATTCAGTTTATGCTGATTTTCATATTTCATGGAAGCATAGGACGAGGTGTTACGGCTCCAATCCATGTAATTGTAGTCGGCGGTGACCACCCAGCGTTCGGTAGTCATTGATACGCCTGCGCCCATATGCATAGGCAGATACTGTTTCCGGCTATGATATGACTTGTCGACGCCTTCGCTGGTGGAAGAGTTGCTATAAGTCAGATTATTATCGTGGTTAATCTGGAGAGAGGGGGCAAATACCAGTCCCGCCGCCCATTTCCGCCTTCCGGCGGTATTGAATTCATAATGTAGTCCGAAGTCGGTGTAAAAAGCGCGCTTGGAAGATTCATACTCCACAATGGCACCTTCTTGTGTTTCGCTCTGTGTCACGGTGCCCAGTATCATGCCCAGATTTATGCCTACAGACAATCGTTTTGTCAATGCAAAAGCGTTGGTGACGTAACAGCGGTATAATCCTCCCGTCCCTTCAAATAAGGAATAGGTATAACTTCCGGGCATTCCTTCCACCGGCTCTTCGGTCTGGATGACGTAGCCCACGCTGCTGTAGGGTGAAGCACACACTATGGCATACCAACGTGGCAGCACGCGAAAGCCCATGCTGAAACGGTTCGGATTGCCCGAAGCGCTGGAACTGTGTTCGTTCTGAAAAGAGTATCGGGCGTAAGAAGCCGATGCGCCGACGTCGAATATGAAGCAAGTGCTGTCCATCCGGGTGATGGCTGCCGGGTTCAGGGTATTCTGGAATCCGGTGCGGTTCAGGGCGATGCCTATGTTGCCCATACCGGCATAGCGTCCGCCGTCACTGGCGCTCAGTTCGCCCACTCCATACATGGAGGTGGGCAGGTTGGTGGCATTCTGGGCTATGATGGAGAGGCTTGCCGTACATAAGCTGCACAGCATAAGGGGAATCCGGTGGTGCTGTTTCATTTTTCGTTGTATATTTTAAATCTGACATCTAATCTGCATTGTCTCTCCCGGGAGGGGTCGTTGGTGAAAATAATCTGGTTGAAGGTTGTCGCCATTTCATCATCCGGCGGAGCCAGCAACAGTTTCTGCCGCTTGATGCCCCATGTGCCGAAGTTGTTGCGGATGAACTCGGTCACATCGAAAGAGTAGTACGTCTCCCGTCCGGACATCTCGTCCACGGTCAGGTTTCCGGTCTGCACCGTTACGCCGTCGCTGCCATACACATAATCTTCCAGTACGTTGTTCTCGTCCGTGATGTAGAGGCGTATGTCTTCCGGCAATTGGTTCACCCGGTTGTAGCTTTGGGCGAGCGGATAAAGATAGAGTATCGCTTTTTCGATGGAAACAATTTCTCCGGCATCCTGCAAGTTATTGAGGTGGGGGAATTCTATCTGATTGTAGAATCCTGTCAGTCCCTGCATATAAGCCCGCATACCCATGCTGTTGGAATGAACGAGGTTTTCTATTCCGCTTACCATCGTGGCGAGGGGAGTTCCGGTGCGGTCGGTGCGGACGTTAGTATACGCATAATCCTTGTTTACGCTAAAGGTGAGCTCCTTCTCCGTGCGCAGGTTGGTGATTTCCTTGTAGTGCAGGGTGATGGTCATCGAAGAGTCGTTCACTAAGAATCCGGTGATACATTCTCCGCTGTTTTCGGCTATGAAGGCCAGGCCGGGAAATTTATCTTTGAACTTGTCCTGGCTGTCGAAATACTCTTCTTCGTTGATGAGGTCGTTCAGCAATTGTTTTCCCAGCTCATCGGGCAGGCGTATCTCCAGCTCCTTCTTTGTGCCGGGACGCGGGCTGAAAGTGAAGCAGGAAAGGGGAGTGCTCTCTATGGGAAGAACGGTGCTGTTGTACAGGTCGTCGTCATCTTCCAGTATGATGGGTTGCTTCAGCCGGTAGACGGAAATGCGTTGCTGCGTCAGTGTGTCGCCCCAGAAGTGGCCGGTGTGCGTCATTCTCAGCACGAGTGAGTCGAAACTGTAACTGTAATCCTCGTTGGGGCTGAAGCTGGCAACGGAATATTCGGCATAGTAGGCGGCGGAAACTTCGCCCCATGAGTCGTCCTTGTAGTGTCCCAGTTGGCAGACGGTGTCGCCACGGGTTTCTATCGAGTCCATGAGGATGGTGCTGATGTCTACCGTGCAGGTGTCTACATATACATTATAAAAGGAGCTGTCCACCAGACTTTGTCCTAATTTTGAATTCTCATCCTGACAGGCGCAGAAGGCGGCGAGCATTACAATCAGGCTATACAATAACTTTTTCATCGCTGTTGGTTTTTAGAGTTACGGGCTGTCGCTTGTCGCTCGCAACAGCTTTTTCCGTCGCAAAGGAAAATGAATCTTCCGTCTCTTCCTATTTTAATCGGTTATCGGGCAAGTTTTATCGGTAAAGGTATTTATCGGAAATTTGCTGCTGTTTGTCGGTTATTTTTGCGAATGTAGTACCCGGAGCCTACTTTTGCTACCAAAATTATAGTAATCAAAACAAGTTCTGAAGAAAAATGAATCGACTATTATTTGTAATGACGCTGCTGGCGGTTGGATACCTGGCCGGCAGTTGCACGGATGACGACGAATACACGCAAGGTGTATGGATGAGAAGGTCGGACCTGGACGGTGTTGCACGGGGATATGCCAGTAGTTTCACTATCGATAATAAAGGCTATCTGTGCTGCGGACTTCGTGGAACGAACAAGACATACCTGAAAGACCTTTGGGTGTACGATATGGACGGTGATTACTGGACGCAATGTGCCGATATGCCCGATGAGGCAATCGGTCGTCACAGTGCGGCTTCATTCGCCTTGAATGGGAAAGGGTATGTCACCACCGGTGCCCAAAAGAATGAGACGACGAATCTGGCGGATACCTGGGAGTACGACCCGAATACGGATACCTGGACACAAAAGGATGACTTCGGCGGAGGCGCGCGCTACGGTGCACTGGCCTTTTCCATCGGTGGTTACGGATATGTCGGCACGGGATATAACGACAATCATCTGAAAGACTTCTACCGTTTCGACCCTGCCGCCGCAAGCGGGCAACAGTGGAAGATAGTAAACGGGTTCGGAGGATATAAGCGCTACTATGGCACGGCTTTCGTGATAGATGACGTGGCTTATATCTGTTGCGGGCAGAACAATAGTACTTTGGTGGATGACTTGTGGAGATTTGACGGTACCGACTGGAAGCAGTTGCGTGATATTGCCGATACGGATGATGATGAAGACTATGACGACGATTATGCCATTACACGTATGGGTGCCGTAGCTTTCGTCATAGACGGAAGGGGGTATCTGGCTTCCGGAAGCCGTAGCGGTGTGACCAGTGATTATTGGGTATATGATCCCGACCAGGATTTATGGTATGGTGATTCTGATGATGACTTTACGCCGATGACGGATGTGCATAATGTCAGTTCCGGGGCTTCTTCGCGTGCCTATGCGGTTTCTTTCTCTACGGGCAAACGCGGCTTTGTGCTGACGGGTGCTTCGGGAACCAGTTATTTTGACGATGTTTACGAACTCTTGCCTTACGAGCAGGAAGAGGTTGATTAGTGTTTTGTATATAGGTTAGCGCTCTATATTAAGGATTTATGAAGCTGATGTTTATTGTGAAGTTAGGTGTACTGCCCTTTGTGGCAGTATGCCTTTCTTGTTGCTCCGGCCGCAAGAGTGCCGGTAGTGAGGAATTTGTCTGCCGTCCGGTGAAGGTAGAGGGTGGTTACGGGTATGTGGTGCTCCACGAAGAAGACACGCTGATTTATCAGCCTTATATACCTGCCATTGGTGAGAGAACACCTTTCACATCAGAGGAAGATGCATTGAAGGTGGGCCGCCTGGTGTGCCGCAAGTTGACGGACAAGCGCCCCCCTACCGTGAGCAGGGAGGAGATTACTGAGACTCTGCCGTTTATTCGTCACCAGTCAGGTCGCTGACCTCATGGCGTATTGGTGAGCAATCGTAAGGATAGTCTTTCAGCAGCTTTCCCTGGATGACTTTCTTTGTGTTGCTACCCGGTCTTGTCAAGGTCAGGGTGTAGTGTGCCGATAAACGCTTGTAATAGATGTCGGCGCGATATGAATTTTTCTTCTGGTTTACCATGTCCTTTTGAAAGCTTACTTCTCTCAATTCGTTGTAATACAGCCCTCTGTAGGTAAATGGCCTTTTTTCTTCTTCGAAAATGATTTTTCCGTTCACGATGTCTTTGGGAATCTGTACATGGTTGCTTTCTTCTTGGGGAAACCAATTCTGGAGAGGTTCCGATACTTCATATTCGAAGTTATATATTACGTAGGCATTATAGAATGGGAAGAGGTTTATCGGTCTGGTTTCTTCGTTATCCGTAGATTTATCTATCCAGTTGATTCCCCAGGGCTGCGTTCCTATCTCTTTTATTCCGTCGCCTTCCTCCAGGGTATAGACGAGGGATTCTATCTGGTAGAAGTTGGTGCATGGCTCCTGTCGGATGACAATTTGTTCCGAGTAGAGTCCTTTTGCGGTGCTCAGGTTGATGATCATTGCACGCTCTCTTCCATCAAAGTTATCATCTACTTGTATGGTCAGGGCATTGCTCTTGTCGCGGATGATGCTGCCCCAATGAAAGCGTACCGTACCCATCCCTTCCAGTCTCACAGGATATCCGTATTCATCTGTCATGATGCCTCCGTCGAAATAGGTGACCGAGGCTACAATCCAGTTGGTTCTGGTCATCGGGATTTCTATGGTGTTCAGGTCACGTTCTATCCAGACTTCCTCTGTAAATGAGAAACGTTCGTCGTTTCCATCCTCACAGGCGGTTCCGCAGAAAAGAATGACGGTAAAGAGTAATAGCGTTGGGAGTGCGTTAGTTAGTTTCATGTATTTTTCGTTTTGAATAGTTTTTGTTTATTAGACGCAAATCGTTTTGAATTGCTGTAAACAAAGGTATGTTTTTTTTGGTAAGAAAAGACAAGAGGGTATGTTTTTTGTAGAATAATAATGGAGTAGAGACTAAACGGGTGAATGAAAAAAAGACAAAGAAAGGGTAATTCTTTTGTGCAGATAAGAGAGGTTTTTATTAACTTGCAGGCAGTTTACAAATAAATAAAAACTATGAAATACCAAGTTGCCATTATCGGTGGAGGTCCTGCGGGATATACTGCTGCCGAAGCTGCCGGAAAAGCCGGACTGAGCGTAGTGTTGTTTGAAAAGCAAAGTTTGGGTGGAGTCTGTCTGAATGAGGGCTGCATTCCTACCAAGACCTTACTGTATTCGGCAAAAACGTATGATGCCGCGCGTCATGCTTCAAAATATGCGGTCAGCGTGACCGAAGTTTCGTTTGACTTACCCAAGATTATTGCCCGCAAACAAAAAGTGGTGCGTAAACTGGTGTTGGGCGTTAAAGGTAAGCTGACTGCCCACGGAGTGAATATCGTGCAGGGAGAAGCTGCCATTATCGACAAAAACACCGTGCAGTGCGGCGGTGAAACTTACGAATGCGAGAACCTTATTCTTTGCACCGGTTCGGAAACTTTCATTCCTCCTATCCCCGGAACGGATAGCGTACCTTTCTGGACCCACCGTGACGCATTGGACAACAAAGAATTTCCCGCATCCCTTGCCATTATCGGTGGTGGAGTGATCGGTATAGAGTTTGCCTCTTTCTTCAGTAGCCTCGGTGTGCAGGTCACTGTCATCGAAATGCTTGATGAAATCTTGGGAGGCATGGACAAAGAACTTTCTGCCTTGTTGCGTGCGGAATATGCCAAGCGGGGAATTAAGTTTATGCTGAGTACGAAAGTGGTATCCATTGCCGAGGCTTCTTCCGGAGAGGGGCAACCGCAGGTACAGATTAATTATGAGAATGCCGAAGGAACCGGTGCCGTGCTTGCCGATAAACTATTGATGAGCGTGGGCCGCCGTCCGGTCACAAAGGGCTTCGGACTGGAGAATCTGGACTTACAGAAGACAGAACGGGGAAATATTTGCGTGAACGGACGGATGCAGGCCTCCATTCCGGGCGTGTATGTGTGTGGCGACCTGACGGGGTTCTCTTTGCTGGCTCATACAGCCGTGCGCGAGGCGGAAGTAGCCGTACATACCATTCTTGGCAAGGAAGATGCCATGAGTTATCGGGCTATTCCCGGTGTGGTATACACCAACCCTGAGATAGCGGGAGTGGGGCAGACGGAAGAAGCCTTGCAGATAAAAGGCATTCACTATCGCGTAGTGAAACTTCCGATGGCTTATTCCGGCCGTTTTGTTGCTGAGAATGAGGGCGTGAACGGAGTCTGCAAACTTCTGATTTCAGATGATGAAACCATATTGGGCGCACATGTACTGGGCAATCCGGCTTCCGAAATCATCACGCTGGCAGGTATGGCTATCGAACTGAAACTGACTACCACGGAATGGAAGAAAATCATCTTCCCGCACCCCACGGTTTCGGAAATCTTTAAAGAAGCGTTATAAAGGTACAGAAATGAATTATTTCACCACAGATTACACAGATTAGCACAGATTTAATTTATTAATAATCAGAGATATCTTTCCTAATCTGTGTAAATCTGTGTAATCTGTGGTGCATCAAAACCGCTACAATCATGAAGAAATATCTTTTGTTGCTTGCTCTTTCCCTCTTGTTTGTTCCAGCAATGTTGTGGGGACAGAATGGAAGTGCCGGGAACCTCTCTTCCCGTCTGGATACCCTGATTAAGTATAAGCTCCCTGCCGGCTCCAATGTCGGCATATCCATATACGATCTGACTGACGGAAAGTCCTTGTATACTTATCAGTCGGATAAACTTTCCCGTCCGGCTTCTACCATGAAGCTGCTGACTACCATTACCGCCCTTGCCCGTCCCGAGGCGGATGAACCTTTCAGGACAGAGGTGTGGTATCAGGGAGTGATTGAACGGGATACGCTGAAAGGTGATTTGTACGTTGTCGGTGGTTATGACCCGGAGTTTGATGATGAGGCTTTGGACTCGCTTGTGAATACGGTGGGGCGTTTCCCTTTTTCGGTGATAGCGGGCAATGTGTATGGCGATGTCTCCATGAAGGATTCCATCTATTGGGGTAGCGGTTGGGCATGGGATGATACGCCCGCTTCTTATCAGCCTTATCTCTCGCCATTGATGCTGAATAAAGGGCTGGTGACCATAACTGCATCTCCGGGCGTAAAAGGTGATACGGCAAGTGTGGAGTGTGTTCCGGTTTCTTCTTATTATACCGTGACGAATGAGACAAAATCCCGGACTCCTTCTGCCGGACGTTTCGGCGTTTCCCGCGATTGGTTGCAGAATGGCAATAATGTGGTTATCAAAGGAAATGTGGAAAGTAAGCGGACGGGTGCGGTGAATATTTATTCTTCACAGGATTTCTTCATGCATACGTTCCTTGAACGCCTGCAAGCGAAAGGCATCCAATGCCCTGCGGGTTATGCTTTCAACGAACTGACGAAGGACAGCCTTTCGGTGCAAATGGCTTTATTTGAAACTCCCGTTCAGGACGTGGTCAACCAGATCATGAAAGAAAGTGATAACCTCAATGCCGAGGCTTTGCTTTGCCGTCTGGGAGCACAGGCCACCGGCAAGAAACGGGTTTCCGATGAAGACGGACTTGTCGCTATCCGCAGACAGATGAAAGCTCTGGGAGAAGATGCGGATAATTATAAACTGGCAGACGGCTGCGGACTTTCCAATTACAACTATATCTCTCCCGATTTGCTGGTTTCCTTTCTCAGGTTTGCTTACTCGCGCACGGATGTTTTTCAGAAGCTGTATAAGGCTTTGCCCATCGGTGGTATAGATGGAACATTGAAATACCGGATGAAACCCGGAACTCCTTCTTATAAGAATGTACATGCCAAGACAGGCTCTTTTACGGCCATTAATTGTCTGGCGGGCTATCTGCGTGCCGCAAACGGGCATGAGATAGCTTTCGCCATTATGAACCAGAATGTACTTTCGGGAGCTAAGGCGCGCGCTTTTCAAGATGCCCTGTGTGATGAAGTGATAAGAGGAAAATAAACGGGGCTTGCCACTATACATGATAGGCAAGCCCCGTTTTCTTTAACTTTTTATTTATACTGTGCCCAGTCTACATTCTTCATATCCCCACTCTTTGCCAGTTCGGCGTGCATACCTAATGCAGCGCGGAGGGCGTGTGGAGTCTGAGCTTTACCGTCGGTCATTTTCAGGTAATCCCACAAGATATTCTTGTAGTCGGGATGTGCGCAGTTCTCGATGATGGCCTGTGCACGTTCTTTCGGACTTTTGCCACGCAAGTCGGCAACACCTTGTTCGGTGATGATGATGTTGACATCATGTTCGCTGTGGTCGGCATGCGATACCATCGGAACGATGGCGCTGATCTTACCTTCTTTGGCAACGGACGGGCATGTGAAAATAGAGATGTAAGCATTGCGGGTAAAGTCGCCTGAACCACCGATGCCGTTCATCATTTTCGTACCACCGATATGTGTGGAGTTTACGTTTCCGTAAAGGTCTGCCTCGATAGCTGTATTTATGGAGATGACACCTAAGCGACGAACCACTTCCGGGCTGTTGGATATTTCCGAGGGACGGAGCACCAGTTTGTCGCGGAAGAAATCCATATCGTCATAAATGCCTTGCAGACAGTCGTTCGTAACGGTCAGCGAACAAGCACTACCGAACTTCACACGACCGTCGCGAATCAATCCGATAACGGAGTTCTGAATAACTTCCGTGTACATTTCAAATGCCGGGATGGTCTTGTCACGTCCCAGTGCACCGAGCACGGCATTGGCGATATTGCCTACACCCGACTGCAGGGGCAGGAATGTTGACGGGATAATGCCGCGTTTCATGTCAGCAGCCAGGAAGTCGGCCACATTCTGGCCAATCTTGTCGGTCAACGGGTCAGCTTCTGCAAAACTACGGGCTTCATCCGGCCAGTTTGTTTCTACCACGCCTACAATCTTCTTCGGGTCTACCTGTATATAAGGCTGACCGATGCGGTCACTCGGTTTGTAGATAGGGATTTCGCGACGATAAGGCGGGTCGAGCGGCTCGTATACGTCATGCAATCCCATAGCGTTCTTGCTGTGGGCAGCATTCAGTTCCACGATAATCTGGTCGGCAAGGCGGCAAACGGTAGGAGCTATGCCACCGGCTGCGGTCAGGTAAATCTTGCCGTCGGGAGTCACTTCGCAGGCTTCGATAATGGCAATGTTCACTTTGCCCATAAAACCATAACGAACTTCCTGTGCCATCTGAGACAAGTGGATGTCGTTATAAGCGATTTCTCCGCTGTTCACTGCTTTACGGAAATCGGAATTGGTGGTGTAAGGAGCACGGTAGCGGATAGCTTTGGCACGTGAAAGTATGCCGTCGCAAGAGTCACCGGTAGAGGCACCTGTAAAGATACCTATCTGGAAAGGGTTTCCTTTTGCATGTTCTGCTTCCGCGATTTTTGCTAATTCAGCCGTAACGGCTTTGGCTGTTCCTGCGGGAGTAAATCCGCTCAAGCCGATGTTGTAGCCATGTTTAATCAGGCTTGCAGCTTCCGCTGCCGAGATGTAATTGAATGCCATAATGTATTTAGTTATTTTTCCTGTGTGAAAATTCATAGGCGCGGTCGTGAGGGCTTTTAACTCTCCACTCTCAATTCTCCACTCTCCACTTATTTAGTATTTCCGTTGTAGTATTTCCGACCAAATGATAGCTTTTCGTGCTTCTTCCGCTGAGTGAATGGAGTATTCGGAGTCAGCTTTGGGAGTTTGCGGAGTAGACGGAGGGGGAGAAATCTTCTGTTTCGGTGGGGCTGTAACAGGTTTGGGAGATGTATTTGCAGAATCTCCACCGAAGATATGTTTTGAAGAAGAGAATTGATATTCTTTTTTGGTAGCGGGGGCGGGAGTTGTTTCAACTTCGGGACCTTCGGGAATGTAGCCGCCGTAAGTCTTTCCCCAGCTTTGCGGAATGGGCATTGCGTCTTCGTCAATTTCCCCTTCCGGTAAGGGCATAGCGGGATTGTTGTCAGCATTCTTCTTTGCCTCTTTCTTGAATTGCTTGACAATTCCGATAACGATTATGCCTGCGATTAACAGAAACTGTAATATGCCATCCATGCTCATTTAAGTTTTTCACCGCCAAAGGTAACTAAATTATCTGAATTACAGCCAATTTTTAGGCATGAAAAAAGGGCAGCTTCACAGCTCCCCTTATTTTTTTAACCTAAACCTTAACTATGAAAAAATCTAATGTTTCTTTCATTGCACAAATTTGTGAAATATTTCCAACTACGCCAAATATCTGCCTTGAAAATGTTTACTGTCTTAACATTAATTATCAGAAAGGCCTCAAAATCTAACTATTGAGTGTTATTTTTCTCTTGTTTCGTCTGTAAATTAGAGGTGAAGGCGTATCTTTGCAGCCGAAACTTTTTCACCACGGATTGCGCGGATTAATACAGATTATCTTTGTAAGATGAGAAGTTGCTGAGGAGTTGGCAGAAAACTCAAGAAATAATCTGTGTTAATCTGTGTAATCTGTGGTGAGCTAAAAACAAGAAATTATGGAAAAAGTAACGGGAGCAGACTTTAAATCTGCGACTGCTGATGACAACAAGAAGTTGTTTATCGAAACCTACGGCTGCCAGATGAATGTGGCAGACAGTGAAGTGATTGCCTCTGTGATGCAGATGGCGGGATATTCGGTGGCGGACACGCTGGAAGAAGCGGATGCAGTGTTCATGAACACCTGTTCTATTCGCGACAATGCCGAACAGAAGATTCTGAATCGTTTGGAATTTTTCCACTCGCTCAAAAAGAAGAAGCGCAATCTGATTGTGGGTGTGCTGGGATGTATGGCCGAGCGGGTGAAGGATGACCTGATTACCAATCACCACGTTGACCTGGTGGTAGGTCCTGATGCTTATCTCACTCTTCCCGACCTGGTTGCCGCCGTAGAGGCGGGTGAAAAAGCCATCAATGTGGAACTGTCTACAACGGAGACTTACCGGGATGTCATTCCTTCGCGCATTTGTGGTAACCACATTTCCGGATTCGTGTCCATTATGCGCGGTTGTAATAATTTCTGCACGTATTGCATCGTTCCCTATACCCGCGGTCGTGAGCGTAGTCGTGATGTGGAAAGCATCCTGAACGAAGTGTCCGACCTGGTGGCAAAGGGTTATAAGGAAATCACCCTTTTGGGGCAGAACGTCAACTCCTACCGCTTTGAGAAGCCGGACGGTGAAGTTGTTTCTTTCCCTATGTTGCTCCGCACCGTGGCTGAGGCCGCACCGGGCGTGCGTGTCCGTTTCACCACTTCGCACCCCAAGGATATGAGCGATGAAACGCTGGAAGTGATTGCACAGGTTCCCAATGTGTGCAAGCATATCCATCTGCCGGTGCAGAGCGGAAGTTCGCGCATCCTGAAACTGATGAATCGCAAGTATACCCGTGAGTGGTATCTGGAGCGTGTGGATGCTATCCGACGTATCATCCCCGATTGCGGTTTGTCTACAGATATTTTCTCCGGTTTCCATTCCGAGACGGAAGAGGACCATCAACTTTCCCTTTCTCTGATGGAAGAGTGTGGTTATGATTCTGCTTTCATGTTTAAATATTCCGAGCGTCCGGGCACGTATGCTTCCAAGCATTTGCCGGATGATGTGCCCGAAGAAGTGAAGATACGTCGGCTGAATGAGATTATCGCTTTGCAGAATCGTCTTTCCGCCGAGTCGAATGCCCGTTGCATCGGCAAGACGTATGAAGTATTGGTGGAAGGAGTTTCCAAACGTTCACGCGAACAATTGGTAGGGCGTACTGAGCAGAACCGTGTAGTGGTATTCGACCGTGGAACGCACCGGGTGGGCGATTTCGTGAAGGTGAAGATTACTGAAGCAAGCTCGGCGACGCTGAAGGGAGAAGAAGTAGGGTAAACAGATTACTATAACAACCATTATAAAAAGAGGGAAGCTGCCGGAGTCTTTATCTCCAATCAGCTTCCCTTCCTTTTTTTCAGTTCCGGCAGTCTGCCGTCATCTTACCCCAGCGGATTTTCGTCCACGCCTCCACTGCCCGAACCGCCGCTTTCCGAGCCGCCGCCTTCCGAATCTCCGCTTACCGGAGTGTCTTGCAGGCATACGCTGTTGGCAACGTTGGTGGCGTTTTCGTTACAAAATCCCAGATAAATGGCCAGTGCGTCATCGCTCCAGTTGGCGGGCAGTTTCAGTTCTGCTTTGGCATCGGAACGCGTGGCTGCGGCTATGTCGTAGACGGCCATTCCCTTGTCCTTGTTGTATGCCAGCAGCATGGCGGCGTCTGTAAGTGCTGCATCGCCCATGCCGCTGTTGTCGGTCCAGGCGAAAACAGCCTTGTTTCCGCTTACCGTTACCGTGGCATCCATTGCCGGCATCAGGCTGCCACGTGTCACCAAGGCCTTGTTGTAGTCAATTGAGACGTTTGTTCCGCTACCTTTCAGTGCATGTTTCAGAACGTAAGATACGGCTGCATTGAATGTGGTTTGCTGCCCGGAATACTCTTTGTATCCAAATCGCAGAAAAGGCGTCATTGTTTTTGCGAAATTGATGGTTACCGCAAATTTAGAGCGCTGGTTCTGTTGTTTTTCTGTACGCGGGTTGTTGATGTTCACTGCCAGTGCACGCATATAGTGTACCGCCTTCCATGTGCTACCTACTACTGTTCCTACTTTTCCTGAGAATCCTCCGAGGATTCCCTGTTTGATTGTTCCCATAATTTTTCTTTTTTGTGTTGTAAATAATTTAGTTTTCTGTGTGAACTCGCTAAAAGACTTCTGCAGCAATCTTCATCGTGTTGTTCAGTTTGCAACGGTGTCTTGTTTCCGTTGCGGTGGCAAAGATATAGGATCTTTTTTTTAAATCGGCTCTTTTGAAATAAAGTTTATCATAATCTTACGTTCGCATTTTCTATTTGTTGATAATCAATGTTTTAATTCTGATTTTCTATTTGTTGGAGTATTCATCCGCTTTGTTTTTCTTTGGTTTGGAGTCCGGGTTTTCTCCGGTCCGTATCATGTCCGCGTTTTCTCCACTCTTATGCGGGGACGAGAATAGTGGAGCAGGTGTGGAGCAGATATGGAGTAGGTGTAGAGCGGGTATTGCATGTGAGTTGGTTGTAATTTTTCTTAGGAAGAAAGTGCGCTGTCCGTGGCTGTTTTTGCAAAAGGTTGGGAGGATATGGATGAATCAATGAAAAAATCATACCTTTGTGTTTATAATTGCGGTTATTATAATCTGAATTATAAATAGTATAAATCTGATAATCTGAATCTTAACTAACAGTAGTATGTTTCGCTATCATCATGGGGCGCTGCTGTATAAGGAAAACATATTTGATACGCTGTAGTTTCAAGAATGTCCCATGCGTGATATCTTTGAGATGCTTTTTTGTATGGCACCAGAGAATATCTGAATCTGGTAATTGAAACGATATAACATAGAATATCGGGGATATTCGTTGGAGGATATGTAATCGATAAAGCCTGACAGTTCCTCACCTGTTTTGCTCGCGATAGTGCCTGGGAGTCTGCCCGCAGATGTCAAGAAAGGTACTGTTGAAACGGCTGATTGAATTGAATCCGCAGTCAAAGGCTATTTGCGTAATGCTCATGTCTGTCAGGATGAGTTTGCGTTTGACGTGACCTATCCGTTCCTCTGCCACGTAGCGACTCAATGTACAGCCAAAGGCTTTCTTGAAAATGGCATTGGCATAATCGGGGTGAAGCCCCACGGCCCGGCCAATATCTGAAATCTTTATCGGGCGGCTATAGTTGTGGGCAATATAGACTACAATCTTTTCCAAAATTGACCCGTCGGCAGGGTTAAGTATGGCGGTGGATTTGGCTTCGGATGCAGATATATTTTTTGTCAACCGCCATATTCGGGCCTGAATTTCAAGGCCTGCCGCCTCCTGGTTTTGTTTGCCCGCCATGTCGGAAACCCACCTTTCAAACATTGGTTTGTCGAGGCCGCACTCCGATTCTGCGGCTTCAACCACAACTTCCCCTCCGAGAATCCTATCGACAAGGGCCGAAGGTAATCTCCAACTTAGAAAGAGGTTAAACGGTATGGTGACTACAAAATAAGGGGCGTCGGATTCGCTTTTAATGATTTTATGGGGTATCAGCCCCCAAAACAGCGTAATTTTGCGAGGCGGAACCGTCACTTTTCCTGTAGGGAAAAAATAAGTAATGCCTCCTTCGGGAATATAGTTAAGCTCAATCTCGTTGTGGCGGTCGATTTTCGGCATAAGCTGCGGGCGCCACATTTCACACGTCAGACCGTAGGGCTTAAACTCGCTACGTTTTTCATCGAAAGTCTTCAATATCTCGGAATCCGGCATGTTTTTATGAATTTATGGGTGGTTTAAATTGAATTTCGAGCGTAAATTTGCAGAATAAATCTTAAATTAGCAAACTATTATGGAAAGATTGATCTTACTTGTCTTATTGATCTTTGGTTCAATAGGGGCAAAGGTTCAGGCTACTGACCTTGTCAAACCGCGCGTGCTCATTAGTACTGACATCGGAGGAACGGATCCCGACGACAACCAGTCGATGGCTCATCTGCTGATGTACACCGATTGTTTTGACCTTGAGGGACTTGTCTCTTCTCCCTCTTACGGTTCGGGAAACCGGGAAGAAATTCTCCGCATGATCGACCTTTACGAGAAGGATCTTCCCAAACTATCCAAGCATATTAAGGGGCTGATGTCGCCCGCGGAACTCCGTGCCATCACCAAGCAGGGGCGCAAGGGGGCGGCTCCTTATCGGGGTTTTCTCACTCCTACCGAAGGTTCCCGATGGATAGTGGAATGTGCGCGTCGGCAGGACGAACGCCCGCTGTGGATATCTGTCTGGGGCGGACTTGAAGACGTGGCCCAAGCTCTTCATGATGCGCCTGACATCGCTGACAAAATCCGTGTTCACTGGATTGGAGGCCCTAACAAAAAATGGAGTACTAACAGCTACGCCTATATAGTAGAAAATTTTCCCAATCTGTGGATGATTGAAAACAATGCTTCCTATCGGGGTTTTATCACCCAGAATAAAGTGAAAGATAGATACAATGCCGGATATTACGATGCCTACATCAAAGGTGCAGGACACCTTGGTGCAGACTTTGTCAATTATTACAAGGGTATCCCTAAGATGGGCGACACTCCAGCTCTCCTCTATGTGATGGACGGCAATCCCGACGATCCTGAGGGCGAGTCATGGGGAGGCAGCTTCGAACCAACCGTACGCAGTTCGCGACCGGTCTTCCACCGGCTTACCACGGCTGCGGACACCGTACCCATCTATTCGATTATCGAGTTTCATGTCAAAGGTCCCGACCGTTCCGACATTTCCGCCGACTCGGCCTGTTTCACCCTCACCATAGGGAAGCAGAAATGGGACGGATTCCACCTCGGAGGCGGTGATTATGCCGTGCGGCACTCTACGTATTACCTCGGCACGCTCCCCTATACCATTACTTCCGATATACCCGGTTTTCCTGCGCTGGAAGGTGCCATAACCATTGAAAACCTGTGGCCGGGTCGGGAGTCTGCCACCGACTACAAGGTGGGTCCCAACTGGTACACTGACAAGAGTGACCCTGCATTGTTCTGGCGGAACCTTCAGGGGGCTGAGACTGTCTACAAGTGGCGTCAGGCAGTTATGGAAGACTGGGGAAAACGGTTGCAATATCTGAAGGATTAACCGATTTTTTTATACAACGGAGAAACTTATGAGAAGGTGCGGATGTCTTTCCGGCCATGTCTGTTTCTTCATTTTTATGAATTTGGAAACTTATAAATAGTTAATAATCAGTTTCCTGTAATGGCTACACCCTTTCTTCCGGATGGCTACACCCTTTTATGCTTAGGGCTACACCATCCGGGTGAAAGGGTGTAGTCATTTTGCAATCCGGTTGACGGGGCTAAAGTTATATTCTTTGTATTGAAGTAAACTATTACCAAACTATTCTTACATTTTGATATAAAATTCTATCTTTGCGCTACAACTTATAGTAATATGACGGATACAATGAAAAACAATATAGCTTTAATAATTCTTTTGATTGCTTTTTTATCGGTGGCCTGCAATGAGCGGCAGAGTAATAACAGACAGCTGATATTGGCGGACTCTCTTATGCAATCGCGACCGGATAGTGCATTATGTATCTTGCAGGATATTTCAATGGAGAAACTTACTACACAAGCTGATAGTGCTTATTATGCATTGCTGTTGACGCAGGCAAGGGATAAAAACCGTATTGTGCAAAAAAAAGATTCGTTGATACGAATAGCAGTCTGCTATTATGATTCAATAGGAGATGTAGGGATGCAGGCAAAAGCACATTATTATTGGGGATGTGTGTGTCGGGATAAAGGTGATTATCTGAAAGCTATTGATGAATATCATAGAGCTCAAATTCTGAGTGAAAAAGGAAAAGATACAGAATTATCGTCGTTGATATATAGTAATGTAGGGTATTTATATTATATTCAAGACTTTACTTCCAAGGCTGATTCTATATATCAGCTGGCAGCACAACTCGCTGTTCAACAAAAGGATACTGTTGCTTTAGTCTATGCTTTGTCACAACGTGGCATGATTAATCTTGAAAGAGGACAAAGTCATTATCTGGATGCAGAAAAACAAATGCAACAAGCGTTGCTGTTGGCTGAACATTTTTCAGACGCTACGGTTAAAATTCCTATCTATGCGTCATTGAGTACACTTTATAGTGAAATGGAGAATACGGAAAAGGCGCTTCAGTATGCTAAACTTAACTACTTTTCGGTAAGAGATACATCACATTGTTACAGAACTTTTTTGTTGTTGGGCGAGGCTTATTTTAAAAATGAACAATATGATTCTGCTGAGATATATTTGCAGAAAATATTCACTGCCACTAGATATTACGACACTAAGGCAGATGCATGCATGAAATTGGCAGAAATTGCAAAAGTTCGTGGAGAAATAGGAGTTGTTGCAGAGATGAGAGGAAAACAGATTGCTTATACTGACAGTGCGCAGAAGTATAAGCAAGAGCATGCTATTTTTCAAAGTATTATATCCCAAAATCAAAAAGATAATGAGAGGTATTGGAAGCAATATATATACATTGTTATCATATTGGCTCTGATTGTTTTTATTGTAGGGAGTGTCATTATAGTTTATTATATTAAGCAGAGTAGGAAGCGGCAATTGGAAGATGAACAACGAAAGCAGAAACTAAAAGTAGAAGTTGATTTGCTGACTTTAAAAAAGCAGGCTCTTATAAAAGGGGAATATGAAAGTTCGACATCTTATATCAAATTGAAAAATATCGCACGGACACTAATTAAAGTTGAAACTAAAGATAATCTTAGCGAAGAGGAGTGGCAACAATTAATTATTATGACAGATGCGAAATGGAATGGAATTATTACCTATTTAAACACGAAGTACAATTTGTCGGCAGAGGAGATTCAGATATGTTGTCTCTATTTGGCTGGAATTGCTGTTAGCTATATGGGGCATTTTGTTAAGGGATATGCCCGAAGTACGATTCAACTAAAAGCAAGAGATATTATAAAGAAAATAGGAGCTCCTCAAGGTAGGCTATTGAAAGATGTGCTGGTTTCATTGTCTCAAGAACTTAAAAGTAATTTATAAGCAACTTTTAGACACTATCTGAGTGAAATCGGGCACTTTTTAGGCACTTACTCATATGATATGCTGCTAACTTTAGGGCATGTTAAACAATTAAACTGTATCTATTTATGAGAGTACTAGTGCTTTTTTTGTTAATTTGTGTTGGAAGCATTAATAGTTATGCCCAAACTCCCGGTAACGGACAAATCACATTGCAATATTTTAATAATAAAAGTCCAAAAGAGAGGACTGAAGTTGGTGATGAAAATACTCCTATAAAGCGCAGTATTTCCCAACCTGTGTATGCTTACTTATATAATAAGGTAGTAACAGTTGATTTCCGGGCAGTATTCTCTGCTATTACAGTCAATGTTATTAATGATACTACCGGGGAAACAGTTTATTCTGAGCTATTTATCAACCTTGCAAGTTTTTCTATTGACTTAAGCGGGAAAGGCACAGGAGATTATATGATAGAAATTACCTCTGATGAAATCACATTAGAAGGACATTTTTCTTTATGATATTCTAATAGATAAATGAGGGGTAATCATGGCTGAAGTTGATAATACCACTGTTGTACTCTATCACTATTTACGGGTATTATCTGTAAGAGTGAGTAGAAGTACTGTGCATCGTTTGCTCGATACTCCATTAGGAGATAGCATACGAGGTATCAGTGATGCACTGGATATGCTTCATGTAAAGAATGAAGTATATCAACTTCCGTCATCCGATTATTTTTCGCAATTGGAATCTCTTTTCATCACAATGCTTAAGGTGGACAAAAAAATATTTTGTGTAGTGACGAAAAAGGGCGATTCCATCGTAGAATTTATTAATGGAGATGGGCAAAAACATAACATGATGATGGACAAGTTTTTGCAGCGATGGACGGGTGCTGTTTCATTCTCTAAAATAGATTTTACTAAATAGGCATTATGTCAATGGATGGTATAATAGCCTAAGTTTATTGCTGACTTATATCTTATTAACTTTAAAATGGGCAGACTCAGAAAGGAGGGAGGAATAGTCTACTATGAATTTATCATTAGTCATTAAATATATAATAGATGAATATGAGAAAATATTTACTACTTCCCGCTTTGTTTTGTTGTATTGGAGCTTTATATGGACAGAATATGGTTAAGTATAGTTACGATAACGCAGGAAATCGTATAAAGAGAGAAATCGTATTCGCTAGGAGTGAGGCTATGGAGGATGAAGAAAATGGAAAATCATTTTCTGAAATGATATCTGAACATGAAATTCAAATTCATCCCAACCCTACTGAAGGAGACTTGAATGTCAGCATTTCGAATATCAGCAATGATAATCAAGTTGTGGTTACCTTATATGATATTAGTGGCAAATTACTAAGAAAAGAAGACGTAGCTACTGGACGGGTAAATATTGATATTAATGGTGCGCCCAATGGTATTTACATTATGCAAATAATGATTGATGAAAAAGTTACCACTTGGAAAATTGTCAAAAAATAACTTTGCTCAACTAAACACTTATTGTTATGAAAAGACATTGTCAAATATTACTATTCCTGATACTGATATTATCTGGTAGTGGCGTTTTTGTTCATGCAACGAATTCATTTATTGATCTCCCAACCTTTCGTTGGGACAAGGCTAATAATTATTCTTTAGCTATTAGTGTACCTCCTGTTGTCTATCAAGAAATTCCTGATCCATACCGTTCCCTTAATACATCTTTAAAAGTTGGAAGAATAGAAGGAATTGCAGATGTATCTTCATCGGGTGCGGCTACCTATCAAATTCCTATTAAAGTACTTGATGGTACTAATCAAATGCAACCGCAAATATCTGTAATTTATAATAGTCAGTCAGACAACGGCTTAATGGGGTATGCTTGGAATCTAAGTGCTACATCTATTATTACACGAGTTGGGAAAAATTATTATTATGATGGAAAGGCTGATGAATTAAAATTTGATACGTCTGATAATTTGGTGTTGGATGGAAAGAGGTTAATGTTAACATCTGGAAGTAATCTTGCCATAGGTTCTGTTTATGCTCCGGAAGTTGAAGATTACAGTGTAGTCGAATATATGACTATAAATGCAAGAGATGCTTTTCGGGTAAAAACTAAAGATGGATTGGTATATGAATACGGAACAAATAGTGATTCATACATTTGGGCTCAAAATAATACTAATGCGCTCTACTGGCTTCTGTCTAAAGTAACTGACCGTTATGGGAATTATATGCTCTATCACTATGAAACTAATACGAATACTGGCGAATTTTATTTGTCAAGTATAGAGTATACTGGTAATTCTACTGCTAATATAAGTCCATATAATCGTGTTGAATTTACATATAATACACGAGATGATGTTATAGACTCTTATGTTGCTGGTAATATTATTAGTCAAAAAGTGCTATTGAGCAGTATAAGATGCGTAAATAGTGGAGTTGCCATCAGTGAATATAAGTTTAAATATATATTTGACCATTATTATTCTAAACTAAGTGAAATAGAGGAATACGGTTTAAACGGTTCTAAATATAATTCAACCATTATTAATTGGGGAGATTATTATGGTGAGTATTCTAAAAACGCTAACGAGTATTTCTCCTATATTAATACAAGCCGTGAAGGGATTTACCCTAATTTTGAGGATTTCAATGGAGATGGCTTAGCAGATATGATGACTTATCCAACTAAAACTCCGTCTTCGTACTATAATTCTTCTGATAATGCTGTTTTATATTTGGCTTATTCAATGTATGGCAATGTTTCGTTTTCTAAAAAATGTTCAATTCCATTAATCAAAGATTTCCTTGGGTTTATTTATGCTGATTTGAATGGTGATGGAAAATTAGATGTAATACGCCTACATTGGACTGGAAACAATAAATATCGATTTGAATATTTTATATTCAATGGTGAGTCTTTTACAAACTCTGGTGGGTTCAACAATAATGACCCTAGAATTATGGTTGGTGATTTCAATGGTGATGGAAAAATGGAACTCCTCACAAGAGATGCCAAGGTATATAATGAAAACGCTTCAGTTATTGCTTCCGGTGGCATTGATAACTGGGGAAGTGAATATGTTTATTGTTACCCCAATAATAACTATATAGTTGATTTCAATGGAGATGGGAAGTCTGATGTGTTAGCCATGAATGGTAGTAGTTCATGGGTTTACACATTGAGTGGTGATACGTTTACCAGATTGACATCATTTAATAGCACCGGGCTTAAGAACTGGAGTTTCAATTATTTCGGAGATTTCAATGGAGATGGTAAAACGGATGTTTTATGTCAAAGTTCAAGCAATGTGTCTGACGTTTCGCTTTATCTATCAACAGGACGGTCATTTGTAAAAAAAGTAATATCGAACCACGATATTGAGGCTAAAATTATAGTAGGTGATTGTAATAAGGATGGAAGAGATGAAATTATACATCTGGATCCCCCTTCAGGAAACAGTAAATTGCGTATAAAAGTAGGTACTTTTAATGGAACCGGGTTTGATAATGAATACTATACTTCAACATTGATGGATTATAGTAATATTAAAGAAAATGTCGAAACCGGCCAAGTGAATATTGCTGTTAAAGATTTTGATGGTGATGGGCGCGTTGAATTTATATTATCAGCTTATGCTGATATGAATTTGATTTTTGCATTTAATGATAAACTGCACTTACAAGTTGAAGGAATTACAGATGGTTATAACAAACAAATTAGCTTTCAATATGTGCCGATAACAGAAAGTGGATATTATACTGAAACAGATGCAACTGTTATTTTTCCAGTAATAAAAGCACGGATGCCTCTATATGTAGTTAGTTCTAAAAATACTAATGCAGGCAATTATTCTCAATCATTGAGTTATAAGTATAAAGATATTTGTGTACATAGGCAAGGAAAAGGAATGTTATGTTTCAAGGATATTGAAGAAACGGATTATAGTAAAAAAATGAAGACCATTAGCTCATATGCTTATAGCTCATCCTATTTTATTCCTTATCTATATAAACGAATTGTACAAACAACCAGTGGCACTCCTGTATATGAGATAAACAATAATTATATGAATTTGGAAAAGGGAAGCAAACGTTATGAATTGCAACTTTTTAGTAATTTGGAATATGACAGGTTAAGAGGTACGGTTACTGGGCAATTGTTTTATAATTATTCATACGGAAACCCTGAAAAAATTATAAAAATTCTGGGGAATACCACTGAAACACAACTTATAACTTATACAAATGTTACTACTCCGACTTTAAGATTACTTGGATTGCCGTTAAAGAAAACTGTACAGAAAACAAAAACAGATAAACCTCTTTGGGCAGAACAAGTAGATATTACTTATGATTCCAATTACAACGTAGCTAAGAAAGTTTCTTCAGTTAATACTTATACTACTTTAGAAGAGGGTTATACTTATGATTCTTTTGGCAATATTTTGACAAAATCAAGTAAGCCGTATACGGCTACGAGCCCATTAACCACTAGTTATAAATATTCCACAAATGGAAAGCTTCTTTCGGAAATGACAAACTCGTATGGATTTAAGACAACTTATGTTTATGACGGGCGGGGGAAAATGATTCAGGAAAAGAATCATAAAAATCAGATTACTCAGTATGAATATGATAATATGGGTAATTTAATCAAGACAACGTATCCTGATAATGTGGTTGAAACTAATGATATATCATGGGGGCAATCTACTGCTCCACAAGCTTTGTATTTTGTTGTGAGGTCATCCACTTTAAGTCCTACCACTACTACCTATTATAATCTTTTTGATAAGGTTGTTAGAGTAGGAACTACGCAGTTTGACGGTAAGATAGTATATACAGACTCTTATTATGATCGAAACTGCTTATTGCAAAAAGAATCTTTACCATTTGTAGGTACTTCGGCAACACTATGGAATACCTATACATATGATGAATTTGACCGTCTGGTGAAGATACAGTATGCATCAGGTAAGGAAGATCTCTTCAGCTATGCTGGAACATCTATTACAGAAACAAAAAATGGAATAACAACAACTCGTACAACTGATAATTTGGGTAAATTGACAAAGGTCAGTGATGAATCCGGTAGTATCACCTATAGTTATCTGTCCAATGGAAATCCTGATTCTATTCATATATCGAATGAGATTTATACGACTTTCACCTATGATACATATGGTAGATTGGCTAGTATAATTGATCCGTCGGCGGGAACAATTACTTATGGATATGATAGTTATGGTAACAGGTGCACAGAAACAGATGCAAGAGGGAAAACTGTTAGCTCAACGTTTGATAAGTTTGGCAAGGTTTTAAAACGGGTTACTCCGGAAACCACGTTTACTTATGCATATAACTCAGATCAATTATTATCTTCTATTTCGGGTACGAACAATACTTCCTTTACTTATACATATGACGTTTACGGCAATATACTGACAGAAAAAGAAGTGGGGATAGATGGTAAGTGGTTGCAGAAGAATTATTCATATATCAATGGAAGGATAACGGGAACAACTTATGTGTCTCAAACAGAAACAATTGCTTCAGAAAATTACACTTATCTCAATAATCATCTTAAAACTGTTAAAATAGGAAATGTTTCTATTTGGGATTTACAGGCAATAGATGTTTTCGGTCATCCGACTAAAATTGTAACAGGAAATATAACGCGGAACTATACTTATGATGGGTATGGTTTCCCTACTGGGAGAACGGCCTCGTCAACAGTAAGTGGTACTTTCTTAAGTAGTACTTTTGATTTTGAATCGGTTAATGGGAATTTGAATTCTCGTAAAGATGTAACAAGAAACCTCACCGAAAATTTTACATATGACGGTTTAAACCGTTTGACAGGTTATAAAAATGCAACAGTTTCTTATAATAACTTGGGTAATATTATATCAAAAAGCGATGCTGGTACATTAGGGTATGACAAATATAAAGTGCAAACTATCACACCGATTAGCGGGCTGTACAATGCGCTGTCTAAGCAGCAGGATATTACCTATACATCTTTTATGCGTCCCAATTCGATTACAGAGAATGGCTATCAAGCTACATTCTCGTATAATGCAGACAATCAACGCATAAAGATGCAGGTTAAAAAGGGCGGAAATAATTATTTGACACGCTACTATCTTGGAAATGTTTATGAAATTGATAATAAAGTTGGAGAAACCAAAGAAAAGTTGTACTTTGGTGGCAATTATTATGATGCTTATGCGGTCTATGTCAAACAGAATGGTGTCTGGCAACTGAATTACATTTGTCGGGACTATCTGGGAAGTATTACTCACATCACAAATAGCACAGGTACTTTACTGGCTGAATATAGTTATGATGCATGGGGAAGGTTGCGAAATCCGGTAAATCAATCGGTTTATGCGCCAGAAACGGAACCCGAGCTTGTGTTAGGACGTGGATATACTGGTCATGAGCATTTGGCGGTCTTTGGTTTAGTTAATATGAATGCCCGATTATATGATCCGATTCTTGGGCGTTTTCTTTCTCCGGATTCATATGTACAGTTGCCTGATAATCTACAAGGATTTAATCGTTATACATATGGTATGAATAATCCATTATGCTATGTAGATGAGAATGGTGAATTTTGGTGGTTCGTAGCTGCTGCTGTAGTTGGAGGAATCATAAATGTTGCAACGAATTGGAATAATATAGATAATTTCTGGCAGGGGTTGGGATATTTTGGTGTTGGTGCCGCTGCTGGTGCTCTTGGATATGCAACGGGGGGAGCTGTAACCGGTGTTTTAGAAGGTTTAGCAGGAGTCGCAGGAGGTGCTGCTGTTGGAATGGCAGCAGGAGCAGCGTCTGGATTTGTACTTGGAGGTGGTAATGCGATTGTGGCTGGAGGCAATTTTACGGATTTCATGACGGGTGCAACAACAGGGATGTTCTGTGGGGCAGCAACAGGGGCAGCGTCCGGAGCAATAATAGGGGGAGCGATTTCTTATTTCCAGGGAAAAAATGTGTGGACTGGAGCGGATATCGCACAAGGTCGGAATCCATTCTCTGTAAAGAATACACCGATTGGCAATATAGAGCATCCTGAAATGAGTCTGCCTTCTCCGGAGAGTGCTGTACCAATGTCTGATGATCCACTACTGAGTCAAGAATCAATGACTCCTCAACAAAAAGGTGATTTAGGCGTTCAAGAGGCAATGAGAGAATTTAAGTCAAAAGGTGGAGTTGTTCATTCGCAAGAAGTTACGGTGGAACTAAATGGTGTTAAAAACAGGTTTGATTTTGTTGGAACACTAAATGAAAAATTATACTTATATGAAGTTAAAACTGGCCCAAATGCAGGATTTACTCCAAATCAAAAAATAAATCTCCCCAAATTTCTAATGAATAAACCAACTTTTATTCCACGAGGTTTAAATGCATTAAAAGTTCCTCAGTTCCAGGGGGTTATTAATCAACAGTATAAAGGTAACTACATAGTGGTAATTAAACATTATTTTTAATGAGAGAACAAAAAAAGAAAATATACCTATTCTTGGAAGAGTATTTTTCCAAATATGGGTTCAAGAAAAAGAAGCTAAATAATTATGTACGCATTAAAGATGGTAATGTGGTGCAATATATTGGTTTTACTATAGCAACTCATGGTGAGAGGCATGTGATCTATCTGAATCCTGTTGTAGGAATTATTTACAGGGATGTGGATGAGTTAATGGTACAACTTAGAGAAGAGATTAATTGTGATATTGAAGAGCATGGTCCCATGATTTGCCTTCCCATCGGTTATCTTATGCCTGAGAACGATTTCAAAGAATGGAAATTCACCATAGATAGAGATGTCAGTGATGGTGTTGGTAACATGGCAAGAGCCATTATAGACTATGGCTTACCCTATCTTGAAGAGTTGTCGAATGTGGACCAGGTAATCTATGGGCTTACCACTTCGCAGTATTCATATATTGGGGGAGAAAAAGATTATATTTTACCTGTACTGTATTATTTGCATGGCAACAGCGAGCAGGCATTGAGAACAGTAGAGGCGGCCGTAACAAGACGTTCTAAAAGTGTAAACATAGATGAATACAAAGCAATGCAGGCAATATATGGCGAGGATGCTATACAGATTCCGCCTAATAAAGATTTAGATTCCTATATGCCGTTTGTTGAGAAGTTCAGGCAATTCCTATCTGAAAAATAGTGACTGAATATCCTTAGCCCCTATGTTTCTGTTACAAACATAGGGGCTAGGAAGTTTGTTGGTTTAATTTTTTAGGAATCTGATTATATTTCGAGATAAGAATCTAACAAAGTGTGGTCACTACAGTTTATTACAAATAAATAGCAATATGGTAAGATACGTAAATGAAGGGAATATTTTTACTATTAGTGGAATTAAGTGCTATGCACATGGTTGTAATTGTGCAGGTGCTATGGGGAAAGGAATTGCGCTGCAATTTAAAATGAAATATCCTAAAATGTACAGGCTATATAAAAAGAAATGTATAGATGGGACGTTTACAGTGGGGGATGTTTTTGAATATGTAACGGGAGATGAACATATCTATAATTTAGGAACTCAAAAGGATTGGAAAACGAAAGCGGATTTGGAAGCCATAAAGAAATCAATTAATACAATGATGGAGTTGGCTTCTCAAGGCAATGTTAAAGCAATAGCTATGCCTAAAATAGGTGCGGGGTTAGGAGGGCTGGACTGGTGTGACGTTAAGGCTATAATTGAGGATGTCGCTTTGAAATATTCTAATATAGAGTTGGTTGTAGTAGAGAATTATAAGGAGAAGAATATTGATTGTCAATAATATGGTGCGTGATGTAGGGCTTTTAAATGGAAAATATAATCTTTTATAACTCAGAAAGAACACCGATTATGCTGTGGCATAATTTTCTTTTAGTCGATGGAGAGAAAGAGGATGTTTTGACTTTTGATGTGAAAATTCAGAAATCAATTTTTACTGTGGCTGCAACGTATAAGACTAATCTGAAGGACTTACTTGCCCTAAAGAATCATATCAATTTATTGTATCAGCAGCGCATTCATAAGATTGTATATTTTTCATTGAATGAGCAGTTAAGGGTTGAATTGGAATGGGAGGATATGGGACGTATCAAACAGAAGTTTGTGGTCATTGAAGAACACACTGGTAGTTGTTTAGAAGTCGAATGTTTCTTCGATCAGACTTTTCTGCCCGAGCTGGAGGCTAATATGGATGATATGCTTATCGAAATAAAAAACGTAGAAAAATGCCATGAATGAAGTTCTTGTAAAAAATGAAAACAATTCTTTTTTTATTCGTTTTTATAATTTTGAATGTAGTGTGAGTGTTGGCTATCTTCAGTTTCGTCTTGAACTTATAAGTCCTGTTTTTAAAGTTTCCACAGTTTGCAATGTTAGTATAGAGGAGCTTCTTTTGTTTAAGAAGGATTTGGATTTAATGCTTCGTAAGTGCCATAAAGAAGTTTCCTTTATTCCGTTAGGTGAGTTCTTTTGTCTTAGGTTTCAGATGAAAGAAAAAGGAATAATCCATTTGAATGGTTGTATCTCTGATACTCAAATGCCTCAAAGCTCCTTAACTTTTCACAATATTATTTGCGTTGATTATTTGTCAGTAATACTAATGCAAATAGAAAATGTGATGGATAATTGGGAATAGAACATTAGATAAAATGAAGTAGTCAGTATTTTAATGAAAGAGCAAAAAAGGTTTCCCCAACATATTATTTCTGTCCACAAAATCAGCGATGTCTTATAGTTGAAAATCAAAGGTGTAAACACAACGCTTTTAAAGAACTCACGCAAATTCTACTTGACTTATCCACAACTGCATGAAGCGGTTGCGGTAATTTGTCCGATGCTATCGGACATATTGAGTACTATACCTTTACTTTTAGAAATAGATGTAGCTACGACACCTGCTGTTTCAAAAAGTCCGATGCCATCGGACAGATTTACTACTGCTTCTGACACTATTATTACACGCCTTTCATTCTCGCATATTGTTGAACTCTTAACAGTTAGTGATCCGCTTATTCGCTTCTTCTACGAATTTGAGTGCATCAGAAATGTTTGGAGTGTGAAAGAACTCCGTCGTCAAATTTCAACCAATCTTCACGTCAGAGTCGGATTGAGTAAATCGCCCGAAAAGATAATTGCTAAATTGGCTGAAATTACGGAGAGGCAAACTACCATACTCCAACTTAAAGATCCGGTTACGTTAGAGTTTCTCGGTTTAGACATTAAAGATTATGTAAGCCAAAGCGCTCATTTACACCTATTATACACGCATCCCTTTGTATCTTTTTATTCAAATATACAAGAAAATTCGATAAAGAGTACTACTTTATGAGGTGTGGTGTTTAAAGGAAAAGAGCACGAATCTCCCGATCCGTGCTCTTAAATTAATTGTTTACTTTAATTTCTGTATTTTTATTTTGCAATTGCCAATAGATTAGTTGTCAGGTCCATCTGTTTGTGGTCAACCAGAGTCCAATCTGATTTATTATCTTGCTTGTAGGCTTTGTAGGCCGTCGGCATATTTTCATCATTCAAGTCGTAGACGCTTTTCTGAACGGCTTCGTCAAAAGCTTTGTGAGACTCGTTCCAGCGGGCGTAATTCATGGTTATTTCATTATCGCTGTATTGGTAAGTCATCTTGAAGTAGGGCACCCATGCATCTCTCGCACCATCCCATTTGGAAGCTTCTTTGCTTACCAGACGATTCTGATCGTCATAAGCGAAAGTGTATTGCATATGGCGGCGGAGGTAAGAGCCGTCTTGTTTGAAGATGGTTTTTGAAGCGACCAATTCGCCGTTCATCACCTGGTTAGTTATGAAACCGTCCTGAGCTTTCACTTCGGAGTTAAGAACACTTGCTATCATTATAGCTACCAATGCGACTGCTTTAAATAAACTTGTAGTTTTCATAATCTTTATTTTTTAATTGTTATTATTTCTATTGGGCTTTCGCTCTATCTGTTAGACGGAACTACTTGTCGAAAAGTGGCAGACAATCTTTATTTTTTTTGCTGACCGCTTTCGCTTTATAATAGTCAATTCCTGTGCCAAAGTGGTAAGTTGTTGATAACCAGCGGATATTATGAAAGCGTATCTGTTCATTATCGGACAGTTGTCCGCTTATTATCGGACACTGACCGCAAAAATGATTTGGAATAACTGTTTATTTTGAGACATGAATGCAAATATTTGGTACACTATCAACAATCCTTTATTGTTAAGACCGCTATTTTTGCCTCCAAAATTAATATGCTATGAAGAACTTCTATTTTATTATCTTATTTCTTTGTTTCAGTTCTCTGTCGGTATGGGGAGCCGGGACACCTGAAAAAGCTGTATTTGACTTGATAGAGCGGGTTACTCCCGGTTACGCTTCCCAGTACCGGCTGGAAATAATAGGGCCGGAAGAAGGGAATGATGTGTATGAAGTGGACGGCGACGGACAGAAAATCATTCTGCGGGGGAATAATGCCGTGTCTCTGGCCACTGCTTTCAACTGGTATCTGAAGTATACGTGTCGGGCTCATGTGTCCTGGTTTGGTAATCAGTTGAAGCTGCCTGCAAAACTGCCACAGCCGTTGCAAAGGGAGCGGAGGATTATCAATGGCAAATACCGTGTATATATGAACTATTGCACGGTGAGTTACACGGCAGCCTGGTGGAACTGGGAACGCTGGCAGCAGGAGCTGGATTATATGGCAATGAACGCTATCAATATGCCTCTTTTTTCCGTGGGGCTGGACGGCGTGTGGTATAATACATTGCTACGTTTTAACTTTACGGAAGAAGAAGCTCGCGCTTTTCTTACCGGACCGGGGCATTCGGCATGGCAATGGATGCAGAATATCCAAAGCTATGGAGGACCTTTGCCGAAATCAGTGATAGATAAACACGTGGCTTTAGGCAAGAAGATAATAGCACGGCAGTTGGAACTGGGTATGCAACCCATTCAGCAAGGGTTTTCGGGCTATGTTCCACGGGAATTGCAGGAGAAATATCCGCAGGCTAAAATCAGTATGAAGCGGAAATGGTGCGGTTTTGACGCTACTGCCCAACTGGATCCTACCGACCCTTTGTTTCATGAAATGGGACTGACCTTTCTGGAAGAACAGGATAAATTGTTTGGCAGTTACGGGGTATATGCCGCCGATCCTTTCCATGAAAGTGCACCTCCGGTAGATACACCCGAATATCTGAAAGGGGTGGGGCAGACCATACACAAGCTTTTCCAGACATTTGATGCGGGGGCTTTGTGGGTGATGCAGGCATGGAGCATGCGGGAGCATATTGTGAAAGCCGTTCCAAAAGAATCTTTGCTGATATTGGATTTGAATGGCTCGAAGACTGCTTCTAATGGCGGTTGGGGATATCCGGTGATAGCGGGTAACCTTCATAATTTTGGTGGACGCATCAATATGCACGGTGATCTGGCTCTGCTTGCCTCCAATCAATACAAGAAGGCGAAAATGCGCTATCCTAATGTATGTGGTTCCGGACTTTTTATGGAGGCCATCGAGCAGAACCCTGTTTATTATGACCTGGCTTTTGAAATGCCCAATCATGCTGACAGCATTCGTTTGCGGGAATGGCTGGCTGCTTATGCCGAACGCCGCTATGGGGCAAAATCGGCTGCTGCTGTGCAGGCGTGGATGTATCTGTTGGAAGGCCCTTACCGGAAGGGGACAAACGGAACGGAGCGAAGCTCAATCGTAGCTGCCCGTCCGGCGTTGAACGTGAAGAAGTCCGGTCCTAATGCCGGGTTGGGTATTCCTTATGATCCTATGCTGGTCATCCGGGCGCAGTCCGCACTTCTGAAAGATGCTGATAGGCTGGCCCTTTCCAGGCCTTATCGTTTTGATATTGTGGACGTACAGCGCCAGATGATGACCAATTTGGGCCAGTTGGTGCACAAGAAAGCGGCGGAGGCGTTTACCGCTAAAGACAAAGTGGCTTTTGCTTTACACTCCGGACGCTTCCTGGGATTGCTGAAGGATATGGACGAATTGCTTTATACGCGCAGTGAGTATAGTTTTGACAGGTGGCTGACAGAGGCTCGTAGCTGGGGAGAAACGGAAGAGGAGAAAGACCTGATGGAGCGTGATGCCACTTCTTTGGTTACTATTTGGGGGGCCGATGGAGATCCGCGTATCTTCGATTATTCGTGGCGCGAATGGTCCGGATTGATTAACGGGTATTATCTGCCCCGTTGGCAGAAATTCTATGCGATGCTGCAAAAGCATTTGGACGCTGGAACTGACTATCAGGAAGAAGGTTTGCCGCTGGCTTATGGCAGGGAGGATTTCCGTGCGAATGATTTCTATAATCAGTTGGCCGGTTGGGAACTCGATTATGTGGCTCGGACAGGCAAGGCACGTACACCCGCCACTTGTGGAGATGAGCTTGACATTACCCGCAGGCTGTTTGATAAATACCTGAAGCTGTCTCATGAGTATTATGCGGATTTTTCAGGTGTGGAAGGAATAGGCGAGGAACGTACTTATGAGAATGTGGGAGAGGAGTAACTATGGTTACTCCCCGCTCTTTTTAAGTATTATTTTTGCCCCGTATTGTGCGGCAATCTTCTTGCGGAAGTCTAGAAAATCAGTATAGTCTTCTTTAGGATAGTTACCTTGATAGACCAGCAGACGGTGTACGATAAGGATATTTCCCCCTTCTCCCGGAGTGATGGAGGAATGGAACTTACCGAATTTACTGTTCAGGTTTGTGGTCTTCGGCAGTGATTCTATTTCATATTCTTCCGGCAGATGGATACTGATGCTGTCTACATCAAGATAACCGTAATTGAGCCGGATGCATTGGGTGCGCTCCCCTTGTTCGTCCGGGCTGTAAAAACCCCTGTGGAAGATATTGGCAGGGGCAAACAGGCGTTTCCCGGTTTTGTTTCCGTATTGTCCGCTTTCGATGGTATAAGAGATGTCCAGTTGAGGCTCTTTCTGCTTGCTTTCTTTAAAACGGATAGCATCGATTTGGGCTTGCACCAGGTTGATGTCCGAACGTAGCCAATCCTTCTGCCGGGCGGGTTCCAGACCGGTGATGCCCGCCTGATCCTCGTATTGGAACAGGCGTGATGCCTGCTTTACTTCCACTTTGGCACTGCCGTCCGCTTGCAGGGAAACGGAAGCGTTGCTGATTTGCGTATTCAGTGAGTCGGGATATGTTGGCAGTTGGCAGAGGACTCCCCCGTTCGGACCTATAAGCAATGCGTCATGTCCTGCTATGGAGTGATGCACATAGCCCAGCGGCAGATTCGGATTGGTACATTCCAGCCAAAGCGTGTCGTTAGGGAGCGGTACTTGCAGAATGACGTGGTTGTTCTGATTGGCGCTGGCAAAGTCGGCTAACAGGCGTTTGTTGGTAGTGCTGATTACGGTGTAGACCGACGGAATGCCCAGTTCCGCAAGCATGGCACGGGTGTAATTGGATAATCCTTTGCAGTCTCCGAAACCGGTGCGGTGCACATCGGCGGCGGCAATGGGCTGCAAGCCACCGATGCCCAGCTGTATGCTGACGTAGCGTGTGGTGGAAGCGAGGTATTGGTATACTGCGGCTATTTTCTCATACGCAGTGTTGCAGTTTGCCGTTCGTTTCAGCAATTCCTCTTTCAGTGCCGGGGGTAGCTGGTCTCTTCCGGTCAACAGTTGATATTGCCATTTGCCGTAAGTCTGCCAACTCTCCATACTTCCTTGGGTTCCTTCGAAAGAGAAATCGCGGGGAGTGAAATAGATGCGCGGCAGCAATTCGGACAGGGAAGGACTATAAGGCTCTTTCTTGAGGGCGGGCAGTGCCTGTACCTTGACTTCTGTCAGCCAGTTGCCGTCCGCTGCCTGCTGCTGGCTGACTTCAATCGGCATGTTGATGGTCCGGTAGCGGCAGGGATTACCGGCCGGAGTGACGATGCGGTAGCTTGCTTGCGCGACGGATTGGTTATAATTCTTTTGCGGAACGAAACTGGGGTAGCCGATAAGGCCGTCGCTGTTCTTTATTTCCCACTCGTAAGTGATGGTCACCGGGTATCGCGACGGGGTGTATTCGAAGAAATAATAATAGTCGTCACTGACCAGTTCGGCCGAGTATTCGGTAATTCTCAATTCACTCTTTTTGATTTTCCGGATGATGTTTCCCGATGCGTCCCGCACCTCGCCGGAGAACTTCTTCAAAGAAGAAAAACGGTCGCACATACAGATGAAGGAAGCGTCTTCTTTGCCTTTCTCGTTCAGTATCTCTATCACGCGCTTCTCTTTCTGGATAGCGTCGGTAGGAGAACTGCACACGATGTCCGTTACGGCATCCTGTACGATGGAGTAGGCGTTGGCGTGTAAATCCGTCTGGGCGTGCAGACTGCCGGAGAAGAAAGCCGCTTGTAGCAGAAAGCCGGTAAATAACTTGTTTATTTTCATAACTCTTCTGTTACAGCTTTTTCAAGACCAGCATTTCGTTATTCTTTTTAGCCATCAGTTCCCAGAAATGTTGCAGTTCGGGATAGTCCGTATGCAGGAATAATAATTTTTGCAGCCGGAAAAAATATCTGAGGATGATCTGGTTGCCTTGTTGGGTGATGGTATACCGGCAAAAGATTTTCTGGTCGCTTGTCTGTATTTGCAGGTTTTCCGGTTTCTCGTCTATTACATATCCTTCCGGGATAGTCAGGTTGACGGTCAATGCCAGTTGTTCGGCATAAGGAAACTCAACGGGTAGCTTCCGTTCCGATTGCTTGAAGGGAGACTCGGAAACGTGCAGGAAAACAAGCGGGTTAATGTAGATGAACGGGTCGTTGACAGTAGACTGTTTCTCAAACCCTACGAATTCGTGTATTTGTGGTGAGAACAGCTCTCTCCCTTCCATACGGAGATTCTTCACCTGTATATTTTCTTTGGAAGCGAATTCTCTGACGAAGTCTGCACTGTCTTTGGCTGTACGGAATTTATCGCGCAGCAGGGAGGCGTACTGTCCTGCGTAAATGGTTTCACGCATACCTGTAATGGCTCCTTCCTGGGAAATGTCCGCCCTCACTACCGATCTGAGCAGATTGTTTCCGATGGCAGTCAGGTCTACCCACTGACTTTGGTTGTCCGGAATGATGACGCGTGCCCGGTCGGTCATCAGGACGGGAGGCAGGACATTGATATAGCCGTTTTTCACCGAACCGTCCAGATAAACCAGCGTAGTGTCTGTCTGGGCAATGGCTACGACGAAAGTGTTCAGCTTCTGGATGCTGGGGTGGGAATAAGGGATGATGCCCATGCTGCGGCGGCTCATTACTGCCGGATAAGCGGGGATTCCGGCATCTTTCAGCATACTGATAAAGATGAAGTTGATGTCGGCATTGCTTCCTGTGCCCTCTTTCAATATCTGTTTAGGGGCTTTGCCATACAAGGAATATTTTTCATTCCATCTCACCTTGTTTTTGAGGAGGGTATAAATGGCGCTTATCTTTTCATCTGCTCCTTTCATCTGTTCCAGGTGCAGTGTTGCCATTTCTTCTTTGAGGGGATTGCTCATTTTCAGCCGGCTGCCGAAATCGGTGTCTTTCAGCAGCGATTCGTCAATCTGTTCCCAGCTTTGTGTGAACGTTTTGTAGAGGGCGCCGGGAAAATCTATTCCCAGCAACTCTAAATTCACTTGCGTGCAGTAGTCGTCAAGGCACCACACATGGTTGTCGTCCTTCAAAGCGCTAAGCTGGTTGCCCTGAAAATTCAGGTGCACTCCGGAGCACTGGAGCAATTGGCCTCCGATAAAGAGGCTGAGGGGGACCGGTTCATTCTTTGGTTCCAGTCTCTCCGTACCGCGCATTTCAGTGTTGAACTTGAAGTATTCGGGAATGATGACATCATATTCAGTATATAAGGTGGGAATGTCGCTCTGCGCTTTCCAGCTCTCGATGGTGAAGAAGAAGTCGGAATCCAGGCGGTATTCGTACTCTATCAGAGTGCCTGCTTTTACTTGCGGGATGGAGAATTTCAGTTGCATCTGGTTCGCGTTGACGCGTTCCTTGAACACTACATCCTTTTTCATCTTGGTGCGTACCATTTTCCCGTTTTCCAGATTGTAGGCATTGGCTTCCAGCCCGATGATGCTCTCTTTCATGCTGTTGTTTTGCAGCTCGTAATAGGGGATGGTGACGTTGGCGTAAGATGTACCTTCCGGTTTGAGTACCTTGATTTTTACTTTATGCTTATAGACTAATTTGAAGCTTTCTATTCCCCATTCGTAACTGACATCAGTCAGTTTGCACAGGATAACAGCAGTGGCATTCGAGTCGGGTGCATAAGTGGTCATGGTCAGCTCTTCCATGGTGGGTTTTCCGAATTTCAGATTCGGCAGAATAGTTTGTCCGTCAGCAAATAGTTGGAGGCAGCAGAAACTAAATAGCAAGGAGAGTAAAGCGTTTTTCATAATAAATAGTATTGAAGTGTTGTTGTCCTGACAAATATATGCCTTTTTTATTTAAAACAAGAGTTTAGTTCTCTCTTTTATTAAATCTCCTTAAAGAAAGCCCTATACGTCACTTTTTATTTGTTATTTTGCACCAAATTCGGGTATAGTGCGGTCCGACCGGTTCGGGCTGCGCTTCATTATTGCAGAACGTTCAATGAATAAACTCACCATAAAAGTCTGTCCGGTATGCGGCAGTACGCATATAGAGCGTGCTATGACCTGCATAGACCATTATGCCTCCAGCGAGGCATTCTATCTGTGCCGTTGCCAGGATTGCAGCTTTCTCTTTACGCAGGATTTTCCTGTGGAGGCTGAGATAGGCAGATATTATGAGACTCCCGACTACATTTCCCATTCCGATACGAAAAAAGGACTCATGAACAGGGTGTACCATTGGGTACGCAGCTATATGTTGGGTCGTAAAGCACGTCTGGTGGCTCGTGAAGCGCACCGCAAGACGGGACGTTTGCTGGACATCGGTACGGGTACGGGGTATTTTGCCGATACCATGAAGCGACGGGGTTGGGAGGTGGAAGCGGTGGAGAAGAATGTACAGGCCCGCGGATTTGCCAAAGAGCACTTCGACCTCGATGTGAAGCCCGACACAGCGTTGCAGGATTTTACTCCCGGCAGTTTCGACGTCATCACGTTGTGGCACGTCATGGAGCATCTGGAACACCTGAATGAGACGTGGGACACATTGAACAACCTGTTGACGGAAAAAGGCGTGCTGATTATTGCCGTGCCCAACTGTTCTTCGTATGACGCGAAGAAATACGGTGCGCACTGGGCTGCCTACGATGTTCCCCGTCATTTGTGGCACTTTACTCCCGGCACCATTCAGAGGCTGGGAGTCAAACATGATTTTATATTGGCTGCACATCACCCGATGCCGTTCGACGCATTCTATGTGTCGATGCTGAGTGAAAAATATATGGGCCATTCCCTTACTTTCTTCCGGGGAGTGTTCAGTGGCACGCTGGCATGGTTCAGCGCATTAGGAAGAAAAGAACAAAGCAGTTCGATGATTTATGTATTCAGGAAAAAGCAGAAATAATTCCGTATCCTGCTTTGATATGCAGTTCATCACGTCCAGCATTAGTACGACGTTGGTGTTGTTGCTGTTGGGGTTGGTGGTATTTTTTGTGCTGACTGCTCATAATCTTTCAGTGTATGTGAAAGAGAATATCAATTTCTCCATTATCATCAGCGATGATATGAAGGAGACGGATATACTGAAATTGCAGAAGAAGCTGGACAAGGAGGTCTTTGTACGCTCTACGGAGTATATTTCGAAGAAGCAGGCGCTCCATGAACAGATTGAGGCGATGGGGACAGACCCGCAGGACTTTCTGGGATATAATCCTCTGCACGCTTCCATCGAGGTGAAGTTGCATTCCGACTATGCGAATACGGACAGCATAGCCAAAATAGAGAAGGAGATTAAAAAGAATACCAATGTGCAGGAGGTGCGCTATCAGGAAGACCTGATTAATATGGTCAATGAGAATATCCGCAATATCAGTTTGCTGTTGCTGGGTCTGGCCGTATTGCTGGCTTTCATATCTTTTGCATTGATAAACAATACCATACGGCTGACGATTTACTCCAAACGTTTCCTTATCCATACGATGAAGCTGGTGGGAGCAAGTTGGAGCTTTATCCGGCGCCCGTTCCTGTGGCGCAATTTCTGGATTGGTGTGCTGGCGGCTATTATTGCCGACGGTATTTTGTGGGCTGCCGCATATTGGTTGGTGGTGTATGAGCCTGATTTAATCAGCGTAATTACGCCCAACGTCATGTTGCTGGTTTCCGTTTCGGTGCTTGTGTTCGGAGTGTGTATCACGTGGTTTTGTGCATATCTCTCCATCAATAAGTTCCTGCGGATGAAGGCGGGCACGCTGTACTACATATAAGTAGTAAGTAGTTAGTAGAATAGTAATGTTATTTATAATATAAAGAGATGAGTAAACAGAAATTTGCTTTCGATAAAACCAACTTTATCCTGCTTGCCGTTGCAATGGCGATAGTGATTATCGGTTTTATTCTGATGACCGGTCCTGTATCTACACCGACACACTATGAACCGGATATTTTTAGTGCGAGACGTATCAAGGTAGCTCCGGTGGTTTGTCTTGCAGGCTTCCTGCTCATGATATACGCTGTATTGCGTAAGCCGCGTGGCGAGCAAATGAAGAATGAAGGAATGAAAGACCGGCACAATTAATAATTCACAATTAATAATTCATAATTAGATTACATGGAATGGTTTGAGGCGCTCATCCTGGGCTTGATCCAGGGATTGACGGAGTATTTGCCGGTAAGTAGTAGCGGACATTTGGCTATCGGTTCGGCGTTGTTTGGTATCGAGGGAGAAGAAAATCTGGCGTTCACGGTAGTGGTGCATGTAGCTACGGTATTCAGTACGATGGTAGTGCTGTGGAAGGAAATCGAATGGATATTCAAAGGTCTGTTCAAGTGGCAGATGAATGACGAGACACGTTATGTAATCAATATATTGATATCCATGATACCGATAGGTATTGTAGGTGTGTTCTTTAAAGATGAAGTAGAGGCTGTCTTTGGTTCAGGTTTGCTGGTTGTGGGCTGTATGTTGCTGGTGACTGCCGCTTTACTGTCGTTCTCCTATTACTATAAGCCGAAGCAGAAAGAGAAAATCTCTATGAAAGATGCATTTATTATCGGTTTGGCTCAGGCTTGCGCCGTGCTTCCGGGACTTTCACGTTCGGGCACCACGATTGCTACAGGTTTGCTGCTGGGTGATAATAAAGCGAAACTGGCCCAGTTCTCTTTCCTGATGGTGATGCCGCCGATATTGGGTGAAGGATTGCTGGATGGTATGAAACTGATGAAAGGCGAAGATATCGCGGGCAGCATTTCAACCTTATCATTGCTGATAGGCTTCATAGCCGCTTTTGTATCGGGTTGTCTGGCTTGCAAGTGGATGATCAACATAGTGAAGAAAGGCAAGCTGGTATATTTCGCCATTTACTGTGCGATTGCCGGTACTGTAACTATCGTGTTGAGTTTGTTAAATTAGGAATTTACACCACAGAGGACACAGAGTTCACAGAGGGAATGATAATCTGTGATTCTTGAATTAACCTCTGTGCCCTCTGTGTCCTCTGTGGTGAATAAAAAATAGAAGCAATTTGAAGTTTAAAGAAGGAGAAGTTCTTTATTTCAATAAGCCGCTGGGGTGGACCTCGTTTAAGGTGGTGGGACACGCGCGTTACCACATCTGCCGGCGGATGAAAGTGAAGAAATTGAAAGTTGGCCATGCCGGCACGCTCGACCCCCTGGCCACAGGGGTGATGATTGTCTGCACAGGCAAGGCCACGAAGCGGATTGAAGAGTTTCAGTATCATACGAAGGAATACGTTGCCACCATTCAGTTGGGCGCCACCACTCCATCTTACGATCTGGAACATGAGATAGACGCCACTTACCCCACGGAACATATCACCCGTGAGTTGGTGGAAGAAACATTGAAAACATTCATCGGTGAGATACAGCAGGTTCCCCCCGCTTTTTCTGCCTGCATGGTGAATGGTAAGCGTGCCTACGACTTGGCTCGTAAGGGTGAAGAGGTGGAACTGAAGCCGAAGTTGCTGGTGATTGACGAGATAGAGTTGCTGGAATGCAACCTGCCGGAAATCAAAGTCCGCGTAGTGTGCAGCAAAGGTACGTATATCCGTGCCCTGGCCCGCGACATCGGTGAAGCGTTGCAGAGTGGCGCACATCTGACGGCTTTGGAACGTACCCGCGTGGGTGATGTCCGGTTGGCGGATTGCCTCGACCCGATGAATTTCAAGGAGTGGATAGACGCTCAGGAGATAGAAACAGAAGAATAACTTAAAGAAAGAATAGATATGAAACTGTCGCAATTTAAATTTAAGCTTCCGGAAGAGAAGATTGCTTTGCACCCTACAAAGTACAGAGATGAGTCGCGCCTTATGGTACTGCACAGAAAGACAGGCGAAATTGAACACAAAGAATTTAAGGATGTCCTGAATTACTTTGATGACAAGGATGTGTTCATCTTCAACGATACGAAGGTGTTCCCTGCCCGTCTGTATGGCAACAAGGAGAAGACCGGCGCACGTATTGAAGTGTTCCTTTTGCGTGAGTTGAACGAAGAACTCCGCCTGTGGGATGTGCTGGTGGACCCGGCCCGTAAAATCCGTATCGGCAACAAGCTGTATTTCGGTGACGACGACTCTATGGTAGCTGAAGTTATCGACAATACGACGTCTCGCGGACGTACGCTCCGTTTCCTTTACGACGGTCCGCACGATGAGTTCAAGAAAGCTTTGTATGCATTGGGTGAAACCCCGCTGCCACACAGCATCATCAACCGTCCCGTAGAACCGGATGACGCCGAGCGTTTCCAGTCTATCTTTGCCCGTAATGAAGGTGCGGTGACGGCTCCTACCGCCAGTCTGCATTTCAGCCGCGAATTACTGAAGCGCCTTGAAATCAAAGGTATCGACTTTGCTTATATTACGTTGCATGCCGGTTTGGGTAACTTCCGCGACATTGATGTGGAAGACCTCACGAAGCACAAGACGGACTCTGAACAGATGGTTGTGAATGAAGACGCTGTGAGCGTAGTGAACCGTGCGAAGGACATGAACAGACAGGTTTGTGCCGTGGGTACTACCGTGATGCGTGCCATCGAGAGTACCGTGAGCACCGACGGACATCTGAAATCCTATGAGGGCTGGACGAACAAGTTCATCTTCCCTCCCTATGACTTTACCGTAGCCAATGCGATGATTTCCAACTTCCATATGCCGCTTTCCACGCTGCTGATGATTGTTGCCGCTTTCGGTGGCTACGACCAGGTGATGGAAGCCTATAATGTGGCTTTGAAGGAAGGTTACCGTTTCGGTACGTATGGGGACGCGATGTTGATTACGGACAAGTGATGCACGTTTATTTCGGACTTGGAACGAATCTCGGCGATAAGGAGCAGAACCTCCGTCTTGCCGTGCAACATATAGAAGAGCGGATAGGGAAAGTCGTTTCCCTGTCCGCTTTTTATGCTACCGCCCCGTGGGGATTTGCTTCTGATAATGCTTTCCTGAATGCCGTTGTTTGTGTGGAAACTTCCCTTCCGCCGTTGGAGATACTTTCCGTAACCCAATCCATCGAGAAGGAGATGGGGCGTATCCATAAATCAGTGAACGGTGTGTATAGTGACCGTGTGATAGACATTGATTTGTTGCTGTACGACGATCTTATCCTTGATACTCCTACCCTGAAACTTCCCCATCCGCTGATGCAGGAACGCCGTTTCGTGATGGAGCCGTTGGCGGAGATTGCACCCGATGTGATGCATCCGGTATTGGGGAAAACACTGGGAAATATTTATCGCGATTTACTTGATTGATAACCGGTTTCCTGCATCTCTATATCCAATGTCTCCGATCTCTATATCCAACGCGTCCCATCTATATATCCAGCGTGTCCCATCTATATATCCAACACGTTGGATCTCTATATCCTGTAAATGAAGTAACAATGAAGAATAAACTCCGCAACTTATTCCTGCTTTTCGGCATACTTGCCATTGCCGTCATGCTCTGCACGATGGATATGGATTACTCCGACATCTGGGAGAACCTGAAACGTGTAGGCTTCTGGTTTCCTGTGATCATGCTGTTGTGGTTCTTTGTTTACCTGATAAACACCTGTTCCTGGTATCTGATAATCAGGGATGACCGTAAATACCGCGTTCCCTTCTGGACAGTCTGTAAATTATCCATCACAGGTTTCGCCATTAACTATGCCACGCCCGGCGGACTGATGGGTGGCGAGCCATACAGGATTATGGAACTGACTCCATACGTCGGTGTCAGCAAAGCCACTTCCTCCGTCATCCTGTATGTGATGATGCACATCTTTTCTCATTTCTGGTTTTGGTTCCTTTCCATCTTCCTCTATATAGCCCTGTATCCTGTAAATGCTTTCATGGCTGTGCTGCTTTCTGTCGTGGCTGCTTTCTGCCTGTTGGCTATCTATTTCTTTTCCCGTGGCTATAAGAACGGGATGACGCTGAAAACCTTTCTCTTTCTGCAAAAGGTTCCGTTTGTGAAGAAGTGGGCGCGTCGTTTCATCACCACCCAAAAAGGCACGTTGGAACAGATAGACAGCCAGATTGCTCTGCTGCATAGCCAGCATAAGGTTACCTTTTATAGCTCGTTATTGCTGGAACTCTTCGCGCGCGTATTTTCCAGCCTCGAAATCTACATTATTCTGAATGTCTTTACGCCGGACGTCAGCTGGTGGGACTGTGTGCTGATATTGTCTTTCTCTTCCTTGTTCAGCAATCTGATATTCTTCTTCCCGATGCAGCTGGGTGCGCGTGAAGGCGGGCTGGCATTGGCTGTGGACGGATTGCACATGTCTGCGGCATTGGGTGTGTATGTGGGACTGATTACCCGCCTCCGCGAGTTGCTGTGGATAGCTATCGGGATGGTGCTGATTAAGGTTGGCAATAAGAAATAGCTGTTTCCGGCTTACTAAAAAAGGCAATACGAGAATTGTTGTAGAGAAAAAATCCATATCTTTGCTTCGAAGTATATTAACCTGTAGTCTGATGTTCAGATATTCTGTTTTTATTTTATTCTGTATCTGCTTTTGCGCTTGTTCTTGTTCCGGCCTGTCGGCTGCGGACAAAACAGATGATGCCCTGCTCTTGAAACTGGATAAGATGATTGAGCAACGTGAGGTCTATCGGCAAAAAGTAGAGAAAGAAATAGCTGATTTCCGCCGGATGCTGGACTATGCGGAAGACGATAAACTCAGGTTTGATATATTGGGCAACCTGTTCACCAAGTATCGTTCATACCGCATTGATACGGCTATGATTATCGCAAAGGAGAGGCTGCAACTGGCGGAAAAGCTGAAAGATGAAGAGCTTGTCAACCAGGGAGTAATGAATGTAGCCGATGTGATGAACAAGATGGGGAAGCATGAAAATGCGCTGATCATGCTCGGCAGGGTGAAACGGACGGAAAGTGTGAAGAAAGACACGTATTTCTACTACCTGTATCATACCATTTACTTGTCCTGCTATAACGAAGCGATAGATGATGCCGGAAAACGATTGGCCTGGCAGAAGATAAGGGCTTATAAAGACACGCTGATTGCCATAAGCGAACCGCAATCTTCCAGTTACATCACCAATAAGTGCGGGCGTTTAAGTATGTCCGGGCAGTGGGATGAGGCCATCCGGCTTCTGGAGGACTATTACAACCAAAGCACGGAGGACAATCCGGACAGGGCGAGGATGGAGTATCTGCTGGCGGAATTGTATCTGGGCAAGCAAGATACATTGCGGGCAAGACATTATCTTATCTTGTCTTCGTTGACTGACATTGCCAATGCCAAGAAAGTCTATATGTCTTTGCAGCGCCTGGCGATACTTCTTTTTCAGGAAGGAGACATTGCGAGGGCTTACAACTACATCTCCTGCTCACTGGAGGACGTGAATTTCGGGAAAGCCCGTTATCGCTTTGTCGATATTGCGGAGTATCTTCTCATTATCCAGGCTGCCAATGATGCCCGCATCAGGGCTGATGAAAACAGGGTGCTTATATTCCTTATGGTGCTGTTGCTGTTGGTAGTCACTTTGATTTCCGCTTTCTTCTTTATCCGTAAGAAAAACAGTAAACTGCTGAAAGTGAAGCAATCGTTGGCCGAACAGAACCTGCGTTTGCAGGAAATGGCTGAGAATCTGACCCGGATGAACGAACAGATTCAGGAGTCAAACCATATCAAGGAGGAATACATCGGCCTGTTATTCAACATTTGTTCCGAATACATCTATAAGCAGGAGAATAGCCGCAAAGCATTGCTGAAAATAGCCAATACGGGTTCTATGGCCGACATATCGAAGGTGCTCCGCGGACAATCTTCCACTTCCGAGGACTTCAAGCTTTTTATCAGCAAGTTCGATACGATCTTCCTTTCTATCTTCCCTAATTTCGTAGAGGCGTTCAATGCTTTGCTGAAAGAGGAAGAGCGCGTGCAGCTCAAAGAGGGTGAACTGCTGACCCCGGAACTGCGTATATATGCTCTCATACGTTTGGGGATCAATGATAATTCGAAGATTGCCAACTTCCTCCATTATTCACTTCAGACAGTTTATAATTACCGGATGAAAATGAGGAATAAAGCCATCGTTCCGGGCAAGGACTTGGCTGTTCAGGTACAGAAACTGTAGTTTTATACTTCCTCTGAGCTTACTTTTAATTTTTTGCTGCCAAAACTTAATATTCTGATAAGTAGAGGTTTACTCTCTATTCCTTTCTTGATTTACTTACTTTTTCATATCGTGTGGTTGTGCCGCGCTATCATTGAAATTACCTTTGCTTCCATAACTCATAACTGATTCTCATACCATTTGAGATGCAGTTAACCTTGAATGAATTGAATGTATGATGTGAGTCACATGATACCTTTGTTACACATATAATTTAACTAATTAAAAACTATTATGAAGAACAAGAAAAATCCGGAAACTTTTGGAAGTAGGTGGCGGTATGTTTGGGTACTGTTTGCTTTGGTTTTCAGTGTGAATGTTGCTGCACAGAAAACGGTTGTGAAAGGTAATATCCTCGATAAGGATAATCTGCCTATTATCGGGGCGAATATTTTGGAAAAGGGGACGTCGAACGGAACGATTAGTGACGTGGACGGTAATTTTACGCTTTCAGTCACGAGTCCCGACGCAGTTTTGCTTATTACATACATAGGTTATAAAAACGTAGAAAAACCCGCCTCCGCCAACATGAAAATTGTGATGACGGAAGATAGTGAGATGCTTGAAGATGTAGTTGTCATCGGTTACGGAAGCGTGAAGAAATCGGACGCGACAGGTTCGGTGACTGCCATCAAACCGGATGATTTTAATAAAGGACTGCGCACAACGGCCCAGGACGCTTTGGTAGGTAAAGTGCCGGGAGTGAATGTGGTGTCCAGCTCCGGTGCTCCGGGTACGGGTGCCACCATCCGCATCAGAAGCGGCGCTTCCCTGTCCGCCTCCAACGACCCGCTGATTGTGATTGACGGCGTGCCTGTGGATAACTCTACTATCGAAGGCGGCGGCAATGTTATCGGTGGTATCAACCCGGATGACATAGAGACGTTTACAGTGCTGAAAGACGCTTCGGCTACTGCCATTTACGGTTCGCGTGCTTCGAATGGTGTGATTGTCATCACTACGAAGAAAGGAGCCGATACCAATCTGCGCTTTAATTATTCAACCAATCTGTCGGTGAGTACGGTTACGGAAACGCTGGATATTCTCTCCGCCGATGAATTCCGCCAGTTTGTGCCTACCGTATCCGGAGTGCCGTCTTCCGTGACTCTGGGCACTGCATCCACAGACTGGCAGGACGAGATTTATCGGACTGCTTTCGGACAGGAGCACAACTTCTCCGTTTCGGGCAAGGTGAAACAGAACGCTCCTTATCGTGTTTCTGTGGGATATACCAACCAGAACGGTGTCGTACGCACCAACAACTATGAGAGATTTACATTCAACGGTGGCATCTCTCCCAAATTCTTTGATAAGCACCTCACGGTAGACCTGAACCTGAAAGTGTCTTATGAGAATAATAAGAAAGTCGATGAAAGCGTAGTGAACAACGCGCTCCGTTATGACCCCACGCGTCCCGTCAAGACCGGAAGTGCCACATCGGCTACCGACCCCGGACTGGGCTATTTCATCTGGATGAACGGCAATTCTCCTATGGCTATCCAGACGGATAACCCTGTGGCGCAACTTGACTTGCAGGATATCCGTAATAAGGTGACGCGTTCTATCGGCAATGCATCTTTCAATTATAAGGTGCATCACCTTGAAGACTTGCAACTGAACATGAATCTGGGATATGATGTGCTGACAAGCAAATATTCGAAGGAAGTGCCCGAAATGGCCGGTATGATGTACACTTCTAACATGAAGGACGGTACGGGACTTGTGTACGACTCCAAGCAGAACAAGCGGAATTATCTGTTGGACTTATATGCCAACTATTCGCACGTGTTCAATGAGAAACACAACTTCAGTGCGATGGGCGGATATGGCTGGCAGCATTTCTGGAAGAAGTTCGACGCTACTACCTTCTCTCCGGAAGGAAAAGAACTCTTCTCTCCCAATCATTATGAGTCGGAGTATTATCTGCTTTCGTTCTACGGCCGTCTGAATTACTCGTATGACAACCGCTATATGATAACCGCCACGCTTCGTTCGGATGCTTCCTCCCGTTTTGCGAAGGGTAACCGTTGGGGATTGTTCCCTTCCGTGGCATTGGGATGGAAAATCAGCCAGGAGGCTTTTCTGAGGGATTCGGACGTGCTGTCTGACTTGAAGTTGCGCCTGAGCTACGGACAGACCGGACAACAGGATATCCTGAACGACTATCCCTACATGACTACCTTTACGGTATCTTATCCTGAATCGTGCTATCAGTTTGGCGATAAGTGGTACAACACCTATCGTCCGAATGGTTACGACTCTGACATCAAGTGGGAGACCACCGAAACTTATAACATCGGGCTGGATTATGGTTTCCTCAGTAACCGCATCTATGGTTCTGTGGACTATTACCAGCGCCATACCAAAGATTTGCTGAATACCATCCCTGTTATTTCGGGAACCAATTACTCTTCTGTAATCACCACGAACATCGGCGAGATGGATAATAAAGGACTTGAATTCTCCATCAACGCAGTGCCGGTGCATACGAAGGACTGGAAGTGGACGGTAGGTATGAACTACACCTGGAACGACTCGAAAATCACGAAGCTGAATGTGGTGGACTCGGAAGCTAACTTTGTGCAGACCGGAGCCATCTCAGGCACGGGCAAGACGGTGCAGGTGTTCATGGTGGGCGAACGTCCCTACACTTTCTATCTGGCAAAACAAGCATACGATGATAACGGCAAACCGATAGAAGGCCAATATGTGCAGCCCGACGGCTCTGTATCGGCAACGGAAACCAAGTATGCCACCAACAAGAGCGCACTTCCCGAATCCTATCTGGGATTCAGTACCCAGTTGAGCTATAAGAACTGGGATTTTGCCATCAGCGGACACGGCGCTTTCGGCAATTACGTCTACAATTACATCGCTGCCGACCAATACGTGCAGTCTGTTTATAGCGACCAGGGCAACTTCTCGAATATCCTGCGCAGAACCAAAGATACAGGTTTCCAGAACCAGCAGCTCTATTCGGACTATTTCCTGGAGAAAGGAAACTTCTTCCGGATTGATAACATCTCGCTGGGTTACACTTTCAAGAAACTTTGGGATAACTCAAGTTCGTTGCGACTGACCTTCGGCATTCAGAACGTGGCTACGTTTACCGGTTATTCCGGCATCGACCCGGAAATCTACAGTGGCATCGATAAGGAAATATATCCCCGTCCACGCGTATTCTCATTAAGTGCTAATTTAAGTTTCTAACAGATTAAAAAAACTACGCTATATGAAAAAGATAATTATCTATTCATTCAATCTATTTCTCTTGGTCACGTATCTGACTTCGTGTCTGGGTGACCTCGATACCATGCCATTGGACAATAATCAGTTGGTAAGCGACCAGGTATATAAGACTAAGGACGGCTATACGGGCGTGTTGGCAAAGTGCTATTCATCTCTGATCCTGACCGGACAAAAGGGCGGTGACGGCGGTGACGGTGACCTGGAAGGCGCCAATGAAGGATATTCCGGCTATGTGCGTCTGTTGTTCTACTTGCAGGAGATGAGTACGGACAACTTCCTGATGCCTTCTTCTTCTAACGGCCTGCGCAAGTGCCTGAACCTGCAATGGGATGCCTCTAATGCCTCGGTTGTCACCTGGACTTACCAGCGGCTTTATATGAGCATAGCTTACTGCAACGAACTGTTGCGCGAATGTACGGAAGGAAAATTGCAGAGTAGAGGTCTTTGGGAAGAGATGAAGGACGAGTATGTCAGCTACCGGGCCGAAGCGCGGTTCATACGTGCCTATTGCTACTCCATGCTTTGCGACTTATTCGGTTCCGTGCCCTACGTTGACGAATATACCGGTGTGAAGGAAATCCCCGTCCAGTACACCCGTAAACAGATTTTTGAGTATGCGGAAAGCGAACTGCTGGCCATCGAGAACGAACTGAAAGCACCCGGAGGAAATGAGTATGGCCGGATTGACCGCGTGGCCGGTTGGTTCCTGCTCGCCCGTATGTATCTGAATGCGGAATCCTGGATTAACGAGAATAAATATCAGGATGCCTACACCTATGCGAAGAAAGTCATTACAGACGGGCATTATCCGCTGGCTTCCGATTATCGTGAAATCTTCCTGGCCGACAACAAGACTTGCCGGGAAATCATCTGGGGTTTGGTGCAGGACGGGCAACGTGCCCAAAGTTCAGCCGGAACGAACTTCTACGTGAAAGCTTTCGTGAACGGTCCGATGGATGAGCTGTACAAGACCGGTGTAGGTTCGAGAGGCTGGGGCAATGTCCGTGCCAAGATGACGCTGGTGGATGCTTTTGATGCGGATGATGTGGCTTTCGATGTGAATGACACCTGGGGCAACGGAAAGAAAGATAAGCGTGCCCAGTTCATGACCGCCCTTCCCAACCAGGTGAAAGAAACCTGGGATTCGGAACTGAACATGACCAGTACCTTTACGTGTGGCTATGGCTATATCAAATGGAGAAATGTGACGAAAGACGACCAGTTGTGCGCTTCGGGCGACGCTTATACTTCTATTGATTTCCCGTTGTTCCGTACGGCAGACGCCTACCTGATGGCAGCCGAAGCCATCTTGCGCGGTGCAAATGGCACGGATGCTGAGGCATTGGGCTATGTCAATGAGGTTAGGGCAAGGGCATATATGTCCGGCAAGTATGCGAAGGCCGGTGTCCGTTCCGATGTTTCGGGAGAAATAGGCCTCAATGAACTCTCCTTAGACTTTATCCTGAGCGAGCGCCAGAAAGAACTGGCATCCGAACTGACAAGGCGTACCGACTTAATCCGTTTCGGCAAATACACGAAGGGAAATAACTGGGACTGGAAAAACGGTGCCCGTCTGGGAGAAGATGTGGACGACAAATATAAACTGTTCCCGATTCCGGAAAGCGAACTGACGAATAATCCGGCATTGAAACAAAATGACGGCTATAAACAAATAAATTAAGAATAGAATGAGACTGAAACTGAAGCAAGTACTGCTATGTACTATGATGTGGATGTGCTGCATCCCCCTGGGGGCGCAGACGTCCAAAGAAGAGATGTTCTCCACCATTGAGAAGACGGGTGGAGTCTATTGGGCCTATCCGCTTGATTTTGCCCCGCAGACCCGGGCTCCCAAAGGCTATAAGCCGTTTTATGTAAGTCATTACGGTCGGCACGGTTCCCGTTATCTGATTGCAGACCGCGACTATAAATGGTTGATCGACCTTTTCGGAGAGGCACATCGCGAAGGTGCTCTTTCTGATTTGGGAGAAGATGCTTACCAGCGTTTGCTGAAGGTATGGGAAGAAGCCGAAGGGCATGGCGGCGATTTGACTCCGTTGGGTGTCAGGCAGCACCGGGGCATTGCAGAGCGGATGTATGCTGCATTTCCCGAAGCATTTAAGGGCAATGCCTCTATTTCCGCCCGTTCTACGGTGGTGTTGCGTTGCGCGATGAGCATGGTGGCTTTTGGTGACCGTCTGAAAGAGTTGAACCCCGACTTGCGCATATCTTATGAAGCCAGCCAGAAGTATATGGACTATCTGAATTACCATACGGACGAATCCAATCGCTTTACTTCTTCACACGATGGTCCGTGGGCTGAGGAATACAGGAAGTTTGAGGATGCCCATACGAATCCCGACAGGCTGGTTGCTTCGCTGTTCAAGGACAAACGTTTCATTCTGAAGAAGGTGAACCCTAAGGAAGTGATGTGGGGTATGTATTGGATAGCCAGTGATATGCAGAATGCGGAGACGAAAGTCTCTTTCTATGACCTGTTTGAACCTCAGGAACTGTTCGACTTGTGGCAGTGCATCAACTACCGTTTCTATGTGGGCAATGCCAACCATGCCGATGGAAAGGGAATTGTGGTAGCCAATGCGAAGTCGCTGTTGCAGAATATCCTGGACAGTGCTGATGAGGCTATCCGGAAAGGCGGTATAGCGGCCACTCTCCGTTTCGGTCATGACGGCAATGTGATACCTTTGGTTGCATTGATGCATATTGAGAACTGCAACGTTGCCGTTGACGATCCTTACGAGGTGTATAAAGTGTGGAGTGACTTTAAAGTCGTTCCGATGGCCGCTAATGTTCAGATTGCGTTCTTTCGGAAAGAAAAGGGAAGTCCGGACGATATCCTGGTGAAGATCATGCACAATGAGCACGAAGTGCATATTCCGGTGCAGACGGATATGTTCCCTTTCTATAAGTGGAGCGACGTGGAGAGCTACTACCGGAATCTGCTGAAATAAAGAATCGTTTTTAAGTTAACAATATAGAGATTACAAACTGGGAAGTGCGGCGATGGGATATCGGCGCACTTCTTTTGCTAATATAATGTTAATGCTTTCTTATTTATATGCTATTTCCTGAGAAAACCTTTATCTTTGCACCCGAAAAATGAATGTGGAAAGATTTGAGTAGCTTGCAACCACAGAAAAAAATGCTAAAACAACATCCTTTTCTGACGGCTCCGTGCTGATGCTTCTACTCACATTTATCTCTACTGCCTTCATTTTCTAATTTTTAATTTCTAATTTTTAATTTGAAATGGGATATTTATTCACATCCGAATCGGTGTCTGAAGGACACCCCGACAAAGTGGCCGACCAAATATCGGACGCTGTGCTTGACAAACTGTTGGCTTACGACCCCAGTTCGAAAGTAGCTTGCGAAACTCTGGTAACTACCGGGCAGGTAGTGCTGGCTGGAGAAGTGAAAACCAAAGCGTACGTTGACCTGCAACTCATTGCGCGCGAAGTAATTCAGAAAATCGGCTATACGAAAGGCGAGTACATGTTCGAAAGTAACTCGTGCGGCGTATTGTCCGCTATCCATGAGCAAAGCCCCGACATTAACCGTGGTGTAGAACGCCAAGACCCTATGGAACAGGGTGCGGGCGACCAGGGAATGATGTTCGGCTATGCTACTAACGAGACCGAAAACTACATGCCTCTTTCTCTCGACCTGTCACACCGCATCCTGCAAGTGCTGGCCGACATCCGTCGCGAAGGTAAGGAAATGACTTATCTCCGTCCCGACTCCAAGAGCCAGGTAACCATTGAATACGATGATAACGGCACGCCTGTGCGCATCGATACGATTGTAGTTTCTACCCAGCATGATGACTTCATCCAGCCGGCTGACGACAGCGAAGCCGCCCAGTTGAAAGCGGATGAAGAGATGCTTGCCACCATCCGCCGGGATGTAATCAATATCTTGATGCCGCGTGTGATAGCTTCCATCCATGCAGAGAAAGTACTTGCATTGTTCAACGACCGCATCACGTACCACGTCAATCCTACCGGAAAGTTCGTTATCGGCGGTCCTCATGGAGATACGGGCTTGACAGGACGTAAGATTATCGTAGATACTTACGGAGGCAAGGGTGCTCATGGTGGTGGCGCTTTCTCCGGCAAAGACCCTTCTAAGGTAGACCGTAGTGCTGCTTATGCCGCCCGTCACATAGCCAAGAACCTGGTAGCTGCCGGTGTGGCCGATGAAATGTTGGTGCAGGTGTCTTATGCTATCGGCGTTGCACGCCCCATCAATATTTACGTCAACACTTACGGACGTGGGCACGTAAACATGAGCGACGGTGAGATTGCGAAGAAGATTGACGAACTCTTCGACCTTCGTCCGAAGGCTATCGAGGACCGCTTGAAACTTCGTAACCCGATCTATCAGGAAACTGCCGCTTACGGCCATCTGGGACGTGAACCGCAGACGGTTACCAAGCACTTCAAATCCCGCTATGAAGGTGACAAGGATGTAGAGGTAGAACTCTTCACCTGGGAGAAACTGGATTATGTGGATAAGGTGAAAGCCGCTTTCGGTTTATAATCTTACTTTTTCGTTTTATAATCAGCGTAGCTTTACAGGCTATTTACATAGAAGGCTGCCCTTTTGCACGTAGATTTCGGTGCGGAAGTGGCAGCCTTTGTTTTATTCCGGAAGTAAGCTTACCTTTTTCTACGACAATAAAGTCGCATTTCATCTTATTCAGAGTTATTTCTCGTAAAGATGTGATTTCATTTGCTACGTTTCGTCTATGATATGTAGATGCTCACAATTAGTTCACTTATGTGATTATTTGCAGGTAATAAGGGAGTATTATAGAAATCAGAATGATAGCAAATAGTCCGGTATTCATTCCGTATGCTTATAATTGTTGCAGTTTCGTAACGTGCCTTATCGTGACAAAGTATATTATAGAGTAGCTTGTGAATAAACAGAGACTGAATATGCGCTATTGTTGCATATTCTTGTGTGTTTACAAGCGTTTTATGCAGAAAAGGGTTACTACTTCCGGGCAAAAGGGTTACTACTTATAGGTGCTATGGTTACTACTTATGGGTAAAAGGGTTACTACTTGCCGATAACGATCCTATTTGCGTCTTGATTATCTCTTATGAAAAGGTTTCTGAAGGAATATTTTGCTCTGGAATAAATGTAATGATTTCGATATCACGTTAGGAATCCGCCGTTTACTTATTTTTATTCGCATATTTCTGTTCTCGTGTGCACTTGGGCGGAAACAACGCGCTCTCGGCTTACAAAATATGCAAATTGTCAAAAGGATAAATCTATGATACCTGTACTTTAATTGCATCTTTTCTGAGTGAACTTCTCGGGATTTGTTGTTATCTTTGTGGAAACAGAACAGGAAAACCAAAATAATCATGAGAAAACTATTACCTGCTTTATTATCCTTTATATTGTTTACCTTATTGTTGGGTTCATGCGGAAAGAATTCTTATGCGGACAGCTATGTCCTGATGTTGGCTGATTCGTTGATGCAGCCGTGTCCTGACAGTGCACTGCAACTGTTGGAAGAAATCTCTGCACCGCAGGAAATGGGGAAAGCAAACCGGGCATGGTATGCACTGCTGTTGACGCAGGCAAGATATAAGAATTATGTGCCGTTGGAGGATGACTCTTTGATACGGACTGCTGTTGATTATTATGAGAATGGCAGGGATAAGGAGAGGTTGGCGAAATCTTATTTTTATTGGGGGTGTGTATACCGGGAGCAGGGGGATATGCCAATTGCAATAGACTTCTATTTAAAGTCGTTGAGGATTATGCCGGAGGGAAGTGATTCGGAATTTGTGGCCATGACATATAATCATTTGGGAGATTGTTATAATGAGCGGAACATGGAAGAAACAGCGAGAGGTATGTATAGAAATGCTTATGCTATAAATTGGGAGGCTCATGATACCCTGCGGGCATTTCATAATCTGCGGGGAATCGGATCAACTTTTTTTCTTGAACTTCAATTGGATAGTGCGGCATATTATTATAAACAGGCGTTGTCGATGGCGCTTTCGCTGGATTATCCGGTGCTGTTGGGCATTATATATAAGGATTTGTCCGGAGTTTATAATAAACGGGGAGAATATGAACAAGCTCATACGTGTATTGCAAAAGCTATAACCAGTCTGTCGAATATGGAAGATATAACTTCTGCATATTCTGTGAAAGGCGATATATTGTATAATATGAATGAGAAGGATTCAGCTCTTTATTATTGGTATTTAAGTAAATCATCTCCTGATATATATACTAAAACTTCAAATTATTATAATATATATCGTGTAAATAAGGAACTCTCTGATTGGGAAAATGCAGTTTTATATGCAGATTCCTTTATTGTTTGTTATGATTCTATTCAGGCAATGAATGACCGTGCAGAAATTGATGAGTTGATGGATAATCATCGGTTAGAATTTTATAAGTACAAATTGTCTGTTAAGCAGGAACAGACGACTAATCTCTTGATTATATTGTTTTTATTCTTTGCTTTAGCGTTGGTTTTTCTATTTATGTGGAGAGATAGACATCTTAAGAACAAATATATCGCTTTGCAGAAGCAACTGATGGATAATCGTGCCGAAACACTGTTATTGGATGAAAAAGATATTCACGAAGAAGATAAAAACAATAAACTACATGAATTGAAAGAAGCGAAGTTTGAAATTTGTATTTCCTTGTTTAAGTCTACAGAAGGATATAGGAGATTAAATGAATTGCAGAAAGCGAAGCCCAAAGAATGTGTCAGCATTATAAAAAATCATAGAATATTGATTATAACTGATATCAGGAGAACATTTGTGGATGTGATGGAAGATTTAAGCAGTTCTTGTTCTTCCTTAACTACCGATGATTTGTTGTATTGTGCTTTGATCATACTTCATTGTCCGAAGGAGATCATTATGGATGTGATGAATGTCACTTCCGACGCAATAAAAACCCGCAAGAACAGGATTAAGAATAAAATGGGGGAAGAATTGTTTGATAAAGTATTTTTGATTGATAATCTGTGATTTACACTGGAGTTGTTACTTGTCAGGATTTGCCTGTTACCATTGTTACCACATAGTATTTTGTTTTTATATGAAAGTTGCGGTTATTTGAAGCGTCAATAAAATCTTAATATCGCATGAAAACAACATTTTTACTTTTAAGAATCCGAACGTTCAAACGGATAGCTATTCTGTTCCTGTTATGCGGGATTTTCTCCATGTGGTCCAGTCTGGATATTACGATTATCATAATTCTGTAGATAGAGAGAATATAGGAAATTTAAAATTAAAAGCGAAGTGGTACGATTATGTATCATGGAGGATTCCTATTGTTGGTACTGTTGGTGTTGGAATTTATAATGGTAGTAAGCGTTAAAAAACTTAGAAAACACTATTTAATTACTTGATTTATGAAAATAATTAAAATTGCAGCCTTGTGTTTATTGTCATGTATGTTATCGGCATGTCCGAAACAGAGTGAAGAATACATAACACTTGTAAATAACTCAAAACAGGATATTGTTTTTCAGGAGTATAGAAAAAGAAATATAACAAGTGTTGATACGTTATTTTTATGTCGAGTTGGAGCAGTAGAAATTCCAAAAGGCTCCTCATCTCTTGTCCATAGTGTGGACGACACAGGTTGGAAAGCCGATTTCAATATTATACCTTGTTTACAATTCTTGATTATGGATAGTGAAACCTATTCCCAATATATGTATGAACCTTGTGATACAATTCGTAAATATGTCCCTATTCTCTATCGTTACCGGGTTTCATTGGCAGATATGGAGCAAGCAAATTGGACAATAGTATATCCTCCTGAGGAAAAGGAATCTTTTTGATAATGAACTTTTAACTAACACATATAATATGAAGAAACAAATCATGCTATTAGCAATCGTGCTCGGGGGAGTATTCTCCCTGCAAGCCCAAGAGAAACAAGACAGTCCGTCACAATCTAAACAAGAAGTAAGCCCGCAAATACGTAAAAAAGGTACAGATTGGAGTAAGCAGCCTATTGGTTATTTTTATGGAGGTATAGGTGTGGGGTACATTTTGTCTACAGAAGATGTTGAAGGTCTGCCCGATTCAGCTATGACTACAGGTCTTGAATGGAGGCTGGGGATGTCCCGCTATTACAATCGTTGGGGTTGGGGAGTACTGGTACAGCAATTTCGTATTAAACAATCGTTTCCCCTTACTGATGGTTATCAGACGGCGACGTTGGAAGATGTCGGCCGGTTGTTATATATTGCCCCTCAGTTCACTGGCCGATGGGTGCTGGGCGAGAAGTTAACCATCTACGGTGCAGTTGGCTGGGGATGGTTGCGTTATAAGGAAACTGCTAAAATAGGCGGCTCGGGTGATATAACTGCTACAGCTAATACTTTAGGCGGAAATTTCACGGTAGGGCTTGAATACCGTTTGAATTCAGTAATCGGTTTAAGCGTGGATGCCGGGCTGATAGGGGGTGAATTAGGAAAGATGAAAGTTGACGATGACGAGTTGCAGGCTTTCTTTGATGAAGCATATACCGGCAAGATGGATGCCAGCCGCTTGTATGCAACGGCAGGAGTACATATTTATATCTGGAAGAAAAAATAGTAATCCGGGCAATTGACGCTTGCGGTTGCGAAAACACTGCCTTTTATATGTCAGATTCACCTATTGTGTCAGCATATAAACATTCCGGGAGGTAATATAAACTTTTTCTAATTTTACTTCCCGTTATTTATTGATTATTAGAATATTACAAAATGACCTGCACTTTATAAACTTGCCGGTATAAATCAATCAACCCCCATTTTAGACCTAATTTTGTCTCATCAAATCATTCAAAAATTAGGTTTATGAAACACATGATTATTTTATGTATTGCATCGCTTGTATCCTTCATGGCAGTTGCCCAAAACAAGATAACAGGCAGGGTTGTAGAAGAAGAAACAAAGTCCGGACTGGAATTCGTTACAGTGCAGTTATTGACCTCCGATTCTTTATTTGTGAAAGGAACGGTTACGGATGCCAAGGGAAATTTCTCTTTTGATAATGTAGTGAACGGAAACTGTAGGATCACCGTCTCCTACGTAGGTTATGAAACTGTGTGCATCGATATCCGGAATCTGGAAAAGAATCTGCCTGTCGGAGATATCGCCTTGCTGAACTCCGGCGTGATGCTGGAAGGCGTTACGGTACGCGCTAATCCTGTTCTGAAGAAAACCGACCGTCAGATTATTCTCCCTACGCAAGCACAGGTGAAAGCATCTACCAACGGGTTGTCCCTCTTGCGGACCCTGCAATTATCCCGTATCCTGATTAATCCGGTGGATAACTCCGTGAAACTCTCCGGCGGAGAGAGTGTGCAGTTCAGAATAAACGGAGTAGAGGTGACCCAGGCGGAAGTGATTGCTTTGAACCCTGCGGATATTACGAAGATAGAATATCACGATAACCCGGGTTTACGCTACGGCAATGTAGGGGCGGTACTGGATTATATCGTCAAAAGAAAAGACTCCGGTGGCACCATTGCGGCCGATTTATCGAATGCCCTTTCAGCTAACGGTTATGGTGAAAACAACCTTTCCGCCAAGTATAACTACCGGAAGTCCGAATTTAGCGCCTATGCCTATTGGGGACGGAGAGACCTAAAGTGGACGCGGGAGAACTATGAGACTTTCCGCTTCCCTGATAATACCTTGGAGCGCAGGGAGATTGGCAAACCTACTCCGGTGAAGTATGATGATCTGAATTTTTCTCTGGCTTACAACTTGCAGGACGATGACAAGCAGATGCTGAACGTCACCTTGAGGAATAACTATAACGATACTCCCAATTCTTTTTCCGACCGCGAAAGCAGCCTGTATCAGGGAGAAGATATTCTTTCTATCTCCGACCGCCTTTCGTCGAAGCTGCGGGTTCCTTCACTGGACATCTACTATCAGCGCAAGATGAAGAATCAGCAAAGCCTGACCTTCAATGTGGTAGGCACTTACCTGAATAGCGAGAATACACGCACCTATCAGGAGAGTCTCCCGGAAGAAACTCCGTCAGCAGTCTATTCTTCCATCGATGGTAAGAAGTATTCCCTCATCACTGAAGGCATTTACGATAAGAAATTTAAGAACGGAAAATTCTCCGGAGGTATCAAGCACACGCAGGCTTATCTCAGCAACGAGTATTCGGGAGTTGTGGAAGAGCAGGTGGAAATGAATATTGCCGAAACGTATGCCTTTGCAGAATACCAGCGCAATATCAAAAAGTTTGATTATACGCTGGGCATAGGTGCCATGAGAACCTACAATTCGCAGGAAGGAAAGCATAATGAAACTTACATCTTCAAGCCTTCCGTGCGTCTGTCATATACTCCGAAGGAGAACCTGTTTTTCAGATATAACGGTTATATCTCCGGTTATTCCCCTTCCCTGTCCGACCTCAATGATATCTCCCAACCCATAGACTTGCTGCAAGTGCGTCGGGGAAATCCCGGATTGAAGTCCGTCCGCTTCTACTCCAATACTTTCAGTGCGAGCTGGATGCACAAGAAAGTGGCTGTTGACTTCTTTGTCCGTTACAGTTATGATCATAAACCTGTGATGGAGAGCACCTGTTTCGAGAACGGAAAGTTCGTCCGCACCATGGAGAACCATAAAGGTTTTCACCGGATCAACCTGGAAACATCTGTCCAGATACTTCCCTGGAAAGAGTATATTGCCATCAGGGTAACTCCTTTCCTGAACCGTTATATCAGCCGGGGAAATACTTATACGCATACTCACACCAACTTTGGAGTCCGTGGCAGCCTGATGGCAGCTTATAAGAACTGGACATTCATGGCGGAAATGAATACCAGTAACCACACACTGTGGGGCGAAACAATCACAAAAGAGGAAAAACTGCACTCCATGATGCTGGGCTATAATAAGGATAAGTGGAGCGTTTCGGCAGGGGTGCTCAATCCGTTTACCAAGCGGTATGAACAGGAAATAGAGAATATTTCTCAGTTGGCCGGCAGCCGGCAGGTGGCTTTCTCTACAAACCTGAGTCCGGTATTCATGGTGAATGTCTCGTTCCGGCTCGACTTTGGAAGAACGTATAAGTCACAGAATAAGGTACTCAACAACAGCGATACCAACGCAGGCATCCTGTCGGGGAAGAAGTGAGTTTACCGGCTGAGGAAATCGGCTATGTCCTCTTTCTCGTCCATATTCAGCTTTTGGCGGATGGTTGTTTTCCGCTGATAAACCGTGCGCACACTCTGCTGGGTGACTACGCTGATTTCTTTCGTTGAAAAGTTGGCTTTCAGCAGGCAGCAGAGTTGTAGCTCGCGTTCGTTCAGCACATTGCCAAAGCAGGTGAAGATGTGCGTGTAGAAGTTGCCGTATATGGAATCAATCACTTTATAAAGGTCTTCCCAAACCAGTAGGTCGTCCGAGGGGATATCTTCTTGGGTGATACGTGTCATCTGCGACAGAAACTCTTGGTTGTTTGGCGTGGGGTTGGTGGCAACCATGCGTATGATGCCCATTTGCTGGAGCAGGATTTTCTTGAAGAACTGGTCATTTTCGTTGTTCGCCTTCTCAACGTCGGCCCATAGGTGTTTCAAGGTGTCCAGTTCTTCTTCTTTTTCTTCCAGCAATTTCTTTCTCCGCTGGATGTAGAACGCTACGAGAACCGCGGCCAGAGTAACGACCAGCAATATAATGATGAGCAACATCTGTTCCCGTTGCTTGGCGATGGACAGGCGGAGGTTTCGCTGTTCCAGTACCCGTTTGGACTCATTCTTTTCGGCAATCACTTTCTCCCGGTTGAGGAAGTCCTCAAGCATCCGGTTGGAGAAGAGGGTGATATCTTTTATAAGGAACTGATTAGTGGAAATATATTGCATCAGGGTGTTCTGAATGAGGTAGTAATTGCTCAACGATAAGTCCTGGTCGATGTAAGGCAGGTGGGTGTCCTTGCTCTTCTGCATGTAGTATCTCGCCGAATCCATCTGGTGAAGATTCAGGTAATACCTGCCCAGGGCGCTGTAAGAGAGTGTGGTGTACTTATCGTTTGCTGCAAGATAGCGGCGGAGAACTTCGCGCTGGATGTCGATTGCCTGGCGGTGCTCGCCGAAGTCGCTGAGAATGTCCGCATAGTTTCGTGATATAAGTCCCCATGAGTTGAGGGCATAGTTAGGATGGGCGGCTGCTTCGCAGGCTTTTTGCAGGTAAAATAAAGAGGAGTCTTTCTGCTGGAGATAATAATAGGTGATGCCCAGCATGTTGTAAGTTACATAAGTGTCCGGGGCATTTCTGTCTGCCGCCAGCAATTCTTTCAGGTATTTCACGGCGTCCTCAAAGTTCTCATCTCCCGTACTTTGGATGGCGCTGGATCTTAGCAGCTGGATGGTGCAGGCACTATCTTGCGCTGCCCGTGCGGTTTCTATTCCTTCGCGCAGAAGGTTTGCGGCTCCCGTCCGGTCGCCTTTCCACCAGAGGTGTTGTGCGAACAGTTTGTATGCCTGGGTTGTTCGTATAATATCATGGTGCTCTTTGTAATAGTCCAGCGTGTATTTTAGCAGGGAGTCTTCCGCTGTGGAGCGATTGCTGTTGTAGTGTGCCTGTCCGTTTACCAGCCAGTATTTTGCCAGTACGGAGTCGGTCAGCGCTTCCGGTTCGTGTATGGATTGCAGAAGGATAAGGGCACTGTCCGGATTATGGGAGACAATGGCTTCGGCCCTGTCTATTATATCATTTGCTTGCTTATGGTAGTTGCATGATGATAATGAGAGAATGAGGAGCAAGAGTGTAAGATGCTTCATGATTGTCGGTATTTATTGGGGCAAAGATACTATATATTTGTGGTTTGTCGTTACCTTTGCAGATTCAAAATGGTTGTCGGTATGTTTTTTTGAATAGACTAAGAATGAGTAATATGCTAAAGAAGCTGTTCTCCCTTTTCGGGGGAAACGAGGAGATTCCGGATTCGCAAGCTCTGCTTGCTCCTATGGAAACCTTCGATAAACCGAAGGTAAAGGATATTGTGCGTCGGTGGATTCTGTACGTTGATGCGCATGAAACTTTGCCGGATGATATCGTGGCGCTGAATTTCAACGTATGGGAGGCAGTGGATGAGGATAACGTAAGCTGCTATACGCTTGAACTGATTGGCTCGGAACAGTACGATGCCGAAGATGATGACTGGGCATGCGAGGAAGACTTCGAGCCGAAGGAGAGGAACTGCGACGATTTGCAGCTTTCAAGCAAGATTTCGTGGGAGGATGTGCTGAAAGGCATGGTGGATGTGCTGAAAGAACTGAAGGATGAATTGGGCGGAATAAGTTTGTTCCGGGTGAAGCACATCACGGTCGGGTTTTCGGAAGGTGATCTGGTGGTTGTGAAGTAAACTTCCACCCGTTCTTTATTCATTCGCTTCCAGCATCCCGATTAATTGTACCCGCTGTATAGAGAAGCTATTGCTTTCCTTTTGCACGTACTTTAGCAATTCAAGTCCGTCCTGGTGAAGTTTTGATTTTCGCAGAAGGTCGTCCGCTTCCATTTCATCCGATATTTTCAGCATGGTCATGGCGGCAAGCTCTATTTTTCCCATTTCATTGGGGTCACCTTTATACCGGTCAATCAGTTCCTGGGTATTCATGCTCATCAGTTGGTCGGTAGGAAACCCGAGAATCTGCCTGCTCAGGCCGTCGTATTCTACCCACTCATTCCAGCGATACTTTTTCTTCTGAAGCAGGGCGTTGACAATCAAAGTGATGATCTCCTGGATCATTCGTATCAGGTAATCTTGCTTGATCATAATTCTTTGTTTTTATAATGTTACTCGAAAAGGTTGTAAACTGATTACAAAGTTAGTGATATTTTTAAGATATCGCTGAAAATCTCTACCTTTGCACTCATTATTAAATATAAGGTAGAGTAATTTCCATGAATAAGATAACTTCCGTATGTGTATATTGTGCTTCGAGTACTAAAATAGATCCCACCTATTTTGAAGCTGCCCGCGAATTGGGCACTTTGTTGGGACAACGCCGCATTCGCCTGATAAACGGTGCGGGTGGCATCGGCCTGATGAGTGCCACTTCTGATGCCGTACTGGCTGCGGGCGGAGAAGTGACCGGTGTTATTCCCCGCTTTATGGTGGAGCAAGGTTGGCACCATAAAGGGCTGACAGAAATGATAGAGGTGGAGAATATGCATCAGCGCAAACAGAAAATGGCGGATTTGAGCGATGCCGTCATCGCTTTGCCCGGTGGGTGCGGTACGCTGGAGGAATTGCTGGAAATCATCACTTGGAAACAGCTTGGCCTCTATCTCAACCCTATTGTCATCCTCAACACCCGTGGTTATTTCGACCCCCTGTTTGAGATGATGCAGAGTGCCATAGACGAGAATTTCATGCGCCAGCAACACGGAGCCATCTGGCACGTGGCGGAGACCCCGCAGGAAGCTGTCGAACTGATACATACCATTCCCGTCTGGGATAGTTCCATACGTAAGTTTGCGGCAATATGATCGGGCTGCTGCTGACGTGGATGACGGGTTTTGAGGGAGTACCTATTCCTTATTCCCCTAAGCTGGACGACGGAGTCACCATACTCTTGCTGTGCTGTTTCTTCATGTCTGCTTATGTATTGTCCCGTAGCCGCAAGTTCCTGGTGCAATTGGCGAAAGATTTTATGCTCAATCGCGAACGGACCAGTATCTTTGCTGCTACCACTGCCACAGATATGCGCTATATGTTGCTGCTCATCTTGCAGACTTGCGTGTTGGCAGCCGTTTGCACCTTCAATTACTTTGTAGACGTCCGTCCGGAACTGGGAGAGCGCATCCCTCCTTACGTCCTGCTCGGGACATATCTTGCGGTGTGTTTGCTTTATCTTTTTCTGAAGTGGCTGACTTATTCCTTTCTGGGTTGGATTTTTTTTGACGCAAGCCGCACCAGCCTTTGGATGGAGTCTTATTCTACGTTACTTTATTACATCGGATTTGCCCTTTTTCCCTTCGCTTTGTTTCTCGTTTACTTCGATTTGAGTTTGTTATCAACTGTGATAATTGGTTTATTTCTGGTGTTTTTTACTAAAATATTGATGTTTTATAAGTGGATAAAGCTTTTTTGTGGCAATTTATATGGCATTTTGCTTTTAATGTTGTACTTTTGTGCCCTTGAAATCATACCTTGTTTCATTGTGTATCAGGGTGTGTTACAACTAAATGATTATTTGATAATAAAATTTTAGGACGTTGAAAATTAAGAAAGTACTTGTGTCGCAGCCGAAACCGGCATCAGAGAAATCTCCTTACTACGACATTGCAGAGAAGTACGGTGTGAAAATCGATTTTCGCCCGTTCATTAAGGTGGAAAGTGTATCTGCCAAAGAGTTCAGACAACAGAAAATTTCTATTCTGGACTATACCGCAGTAATCTTCACATCGCGTCATGCTATTGACCATTTCTTCCACTTGTGTACAGAATTGCGTGTGACCATACCGGAAACTATGAAATATTTCTGCGTTACGGAAGCCGTTGCCTTGTATATCCAGAAGTATGTGCAGTACCGTAAGCGTAAGATTTTCTTTGGAAATACTGGAAAGTTTGAAGACTTGTTGCCTTCCATCATCAAGCATAAGACTGAAAAGTATTTGGTTCCGATGTCTGATGTGCACACAGATGAGATTAAGAATCTCTTAGAAAAGAACAAGATACAACATGCGGAAGCTGTAATGTATCGCACTGTAAGTAATGACTTTACTTCAGAAGAAGAGTTTGACTATGACATGCTGGTATTCTTTAGCCCGGCAGGGGTGACTTCTTTGAAGAAGAACTTCCCTGATTTCCAACAAAGGGAAATCAAGATCGGTACGTTTGGTTCCACTACCGCACAGGCAGTGCGTGATGCCGGACTCCGCCTTGACCTGGAAGCTCCCAGTGTACAGGCTCCGTCTATGACGGCAGCGCTGGATATGTTTATTAAGGAGAACAATAAAGGAAAGTGAGAAGAGAGTTATCAGTTATTAAGTTATTAGTTATTTGCTGATGGCTTGGTGATGATAACTTTAAAGCTATAGATTACGAGCTGCAAGTGGTTGTGCTTTTATGCCCCAAACATTTGTAGCTCGTAATTTATTATTTCTCCCTCCATAGCAAATAACTAATAACTAAATAACTAATAACTTCCCCATCATGCCCAACAGCCTGTGCAAGTCCGAACGACTGGACAAGAAGAAAGTTATTGAGAAGATGTTTGCGGGTGGTTCCCGCTCATTTTCCGTCTTCCCTCTGCGCGTGGTATATCTGCCGGTGGAAGGGCTGGAAGCTCCTGTCTCCATTCTCGTCAGTGTGTCGAAGCGCCGTTTTAAACGGGCGGTGAAGCGCAACCGCGTGAAACGCCAGATACGTGAGGCATACCGGAAAAACAAACATGAACTGTTGCAGGTGCTTCAGGATAAGGAACAACAACTTGCTATGGCTTTTATCTATCTTTCGGACCGGCTGACCGATTCGGTGGAGATAGAAGAAAGAATGAAGATTGCGTTGGCGCGCATCAAGGAGCAGGTATCCTTATGAAAAAGCTGCTTTCATATCTGCTGTTGCTTCCCATCTATTTCTATCAGAAGTGCATTTCACCCCTGACTTCCCCCTCATGCCGTTTCACTCCCACTTGTTCGCAATATGCCGTTGAGGCAATAAAGAAACATGGGCCTTTCAAAGGATTGTATCTGGCGGTCAGACGCATCCTGCGTTGCCATCCCTGGGGAGGTTCCGGATATGACCCTGTTCCATGAAAATCCCAGCTGATATACATACGCACAGACAGCCGCAGGTGCCCGGAGAGGCAATTGTGAACTGTTTTCCCGAAACGTTTGTTCCGCAAGCGGGTGGTTGGTATTCTGTGGGGATACATCCGTGGCGCATTGCTTTGAGCGACGTGACTGCGCATTTTGAAGAATTGTTGCGTCATCCCCAGGTATTGGCTGTAGGTGAGGCTGGGCTGGATAAATTGGTTGAGGCTCCTTTGCCTCTACAGATAAAGATTTTTGAGTTCCAGGCGCGTCTGGCGGAAGAAATAGACAAACCGCTTGTCATACATTTGGTGAAAGCCGTGGATGAACTTCTGAAGCTGAGACGGAGGCTGCATCCGATGAAACCGTGGATTATTCATGGTTTTCGCGGAAAAGCGGCTTTGGCGGAAGAATATCTCCGGCATGGCTTCTACCTTTCTTTCGGTGAAAGGTATCAGGAGGAAGCATTGCGTATAGTGCCGCCGGAGCGGCTGTTTATAGAGACGGATGAAAGTACGATGCCTGTCGGCAGGCTTTATGAGCGGGCGGCTGAAGTCCGCGAAATTCCTCTGGAGGAACTCAGGGAGACGATTCGGAGGAATGTGGACGAAATCTTTTTTAGGCGATAAGAGTTGTATGTTCAGATAAAGAGTCGTACTTTTGCAATTACAAAGTATATCAAATATTTAAATAGTTAATCATTCGATGAATTTTGTAGAAGAATTGAGATGGCGTGGCATGCTCCACGATATGATGCCTGGTACGGAAGAACTTCTGGCTAAGGAACAAGTGACCGCATATATCGGTTTTGACCCTACGGCGGACTCATTGCACATTGGACACCTTTGTAGCGTAATGATACTGCGTCATTTCCAACGTTGCGGACACAAGCCGATGGCACTGATCGGCGGTGCTACGGGGATGATTGGTGACCCTTCCGGTAAGTCGGCGGAACGCAACCTGCTCACAGAAGAGATTCTGCAACGTAATCTGGATGGCATGAAGAGACAGTTGAGCAAATTCCTGGATTTCGAATCCGATGCTCCTAACCGTGCCGAACTTGTGAATAACTACGACTGGATGAAGAACTTCACTTTCCTTGACTTTGCACGTGAGGTAGGTAAGCACATCACTGTAAACTATATGATGGCGAAAGATTCTGTGAAGAAACGCCTGAACGGTGAGGCTCGTGACGGTCTGTCCTTCACGGAGTTCACTTATCAGTTGCTGCAAGGCTACGACTTCCTGCATCTGTATGAAACCAAAGGTTGTAAGCTGCAAATGGGTGGTTCCGACCAATGGGGCAACATCACCACAGGTGCCGAGTTGATTCGTCGTACAAATGGCGGTGAAGTGTTTGCGCTGACCAGTCCGTTGATTACGAAAGCTGACGGCGGTAAATTCGGCAAGACCGAGTCCGGCAATATCTGGCTCGATCCCCGTTATACTTCTCCCTATAAATTCTATCAGTTCTGGCTGAACGTGAGCGATGCTGATGCGGCACGCTACATCAAGATATTCACTTCTCTGTCAAGAGAGGAAATCGAGGCTCTGACGGCTGAGCATGAAGCTGCACCGCATTTGCGTGTGCTTCAGAAGCGTCTGGCGAAAGAAGTGACCATCATGGTTCACTCAGAAGAAGATTACAATGCGGCGGTGGATGCGTCCAATATCTTGTTCGGCAATGCTACTTCCGATGCTCTGAAGAAGTTGGATGAAGACACCCTGCTGGCTGTATTCGAAGGTGTCCCCCAGTTCGAAGTGTCTAAGGATGCTGTGGCTGCCGGTGTGAAGGCTGTCGACCTGTTCACTGAGAACGCGGCTGTCTTCGCTTCCAAAGGCGAGATGCGTAAGCTGGTGCAAGGTGGTGGTGTTTCTCTCAACAAAGAGAAGCTGGAAGCCTTCGACCAGGTGATTACCTCTGCTGACCTTTTGGATGAAAAATACCTGCTTGTGCAGCGTGGAAAGAAGAACTACTATCTGATTATTGCCAAATAAATGGCTAATTAGTAGCAAATATGAAAAAATGCCCCGAAATATTTGGATATTTCGGGGCATACTTCTATCTTTGCACCGCTTTTTAACAGAAAGCGCATAAGTTTGGACTATGGTGTAATGGTAGCACAACAGGTTTTGGTTCTGTTTGTCCAAGTTCGAATCTTGGTAGTCCAACCAGAGAAAGCTCTGAAAGAGAAATCTTTCGGGGCTTTTTTGTTTGGAATAACTCTGATATCCTTCTCTATTGTATTATTTTCTGTTAAAGATTTCCTCTTTTTCGTCCATTTGAACAATAATACTACATAATTGGTACAAAAACGCAATGTTTCTCCGTTTTCTTTTGCTACATTTGCATCGTGTACGTAAACGAGGTATGCCAATAACCGATTATTATAAACTTTAAAACGTAATAGAATTATGAAAACGAACTATGAAATTCGCTATGCAGCGCATCCCGAAGATGCAAAAAGTTATGATACCAAACGCATCCGTCGTGATTTTCTTATCGAAAAGGTTTTCTCTGCTAACGAAGTAAATATGGTATATTCCATGTACGACCGTATGGTTGTAGGTGGTGCAATGCCCGTGGGCGAAGTGTTGAAATTGGAAGCTATCGATCCGTTGAAGGCTCCTTTCTTCCTGACCCGTCGTGAAATGGGTATTTATAATGTAGGCGGTCCCGGTGTAGTGAAAGCCGGTGACGCTGTATTTGAATTGGATTTTAAAGAAGCTCTCTACCTGGGTTCGGGCGACCGTGAAGTGACTTTCGAAAGCAAGGACGAAAAGAATCCTGCCAAGTTCTACTTCAACTCTTTGACCGCCCACCGTAACTATCCTGACAAGAAAGTGACGAAAGCTGATGCCGTAGTTGCTGAAATGGGTAGCCTGGAAGGCTCCAATCACCGTAATATAAATAAGATGCTGGTGAACCAGGTGTTGCCTACCTGCCAGTTGCAGATGGGTATGACGGAACTTGCTCCGGGCAGCGTATGGAATACAATGCCGGCACATGTTCACAGCCGCCGTATGGAAGCATACTTCTACTTTGAAGTACCCGCAGACCAAGCTGTCTGTCACTTCATGGGCGAAGTTGACGAAACCCGCCACATCTGGATGAAGGGCGACCAGGCTGTATTGTCTCCCGAATGGTCCATCCACTCTGCCGCGGCTACTCACAACTATACCTTTATCTGGGGTATGGGCGGTGAGAACCTCGACTATGGAGATCAGGACTTCTCTTTGATTACCGACCTGAAATAATATTGAGTAAACTGCGAATCTGAATCGTAATTAAGAAACAAGTAATTTTTAAACCTAAGTAAATAAATTTATGGTAAACTTTTCATTAGAAGGCAAGGTAGCACTCGTAACCGGTGCTTCTTACGGAATTGGTTTTGCTTTGGCAACTGCCTTTGCGCAAGCCGGTGCAAAAATCGTGTTCAACGACATCAAACAAGAACTGGTAGACAAAGGTCTGGCTGCTTACAAGGCTGAAGGCATCGATGCTAAAGGTTATGTATGCGACGTGACGAACGAAGACCAGGTGAATGCTATGGTTGCCCAGATTGAGAAAGAAGTGGGCGTAATTGATATTCTGGTGAACAATGCAGGTATCATCAAACGTATCCCGATGCACGAAATGAAAGCTTCTGAATTCCGTCAGGTGATTGACGTCGATTTGAACGCTCCGTTCATCGTATCAAAAGCTGTTATCCCTTCTATGATTAAAAAAGGTCACGGTAAGATTATCAACATCTGCTCTATGATGAGCGAGCTGGGTCGTGAGACTGTATCTGCTTATGCTGCCGCCAAGGGTGGACTGAAGATGCTGACCCGTAACATCGCTTCCGAGTACGGTGAATACAACATCCAGTGTAATGGTATCGGCCCGGGCTACATCGCTACTCCGCAGACTGCACCGCTTCGCGAACCGCAAGCTGACGGATCACGTCATCCGTTCGATGCATTCATCGTTGCCAAGACTCCGGCTGCACGTTGGGGTACTCCTGAAGATTTGATGGGGCCTGCCGTATTCCTGGCTTCCGACGCTTCTGACTTCGTAAACGGCCACGTACTCTACGTAGACGGTGGTATTCTGGCTTACATCGGTAAACAACCCTAATAATAATTAGTGGACAAGGTTTCAGGAACAAGTTGTTGAGGAGGGAACACCCCTTCCGGCTGACTTGGGGCTGAAACCTTGTTTGCTTTACACTAATATCTTTTCTTTGTCAACTTGTTCCCTGAAGCCTTGTCAACTGAGAGGCGTTTCTCTGAGACCTTGTTGACTAAAAAGCAAATTGATTAAGCAATATGAAAAAGTTATTTCTTTTAGTGGCAACAGTATTATTCTGTTTTGCCTGCACTAATACGAAGGATGTGGTTACTGTAACGGTAAACAATCCTTTGGCAATGGAGCGCTCCAACGAAATGGTCGAAGTGGCCATGAGCGACATCACCAACCAGCTGAAGCTGGCTGACACCGCTCAGATTGTGGTTCTGAATGCTGACGGACAACAGGTTCCTTATCAGATTACGTATGATGAAAAGGTTATCTTCCCGGCAAGTGTGGCAGCTAACGGTACGGCTACTTACACTATCCAGGCAGGCACGCCGGAAGCGTTTGCAGTAAAGGCTTGCGGAAAATATTATCCTGAGCGTGTGGACGACGTAGCCTGGGAGAACGACCTGGTTGCTTTCCGTACGTATGGTCCTGCTCTGCAGAAGACTGGCGAACGTGCTTTCGGATATGATGTATGGACGAAGTACAATACGACCGAACCGGTTGTAGAAGCCCGCTATGCAAGTGAATTGAATCCTGAGACCAAGGCTAAGATTGCTGAATTGAAGAAGACTGATCCGAAAGCTGCACAGGAATTGTATCATTCGGTTTCTTATCACGTAGACCATGGGAATGGTCTGGACTGCTATAAAGTAGGTCCTACGCTGGGTGGCGGTACTGCTGCTCTGATGCCCGACGGTGAGATCGTTTATCCGTATTGCTATGCCACACAGGATATCCTGGATAATGGTCCGCTGCGTTTCACGGTGAAACTGGTCTACAATCCGCTGAACGTCAAGGGTGACTCTACAGTGATTGAAACACGTGTCATCACACTGGATGCAGGTTCTCATCTGAACAAGACAGTCGTTACTTATGATAATCTGAAAGAAACGACTCCGGTAGCTGCCGGTATCGTTTTGCATGAGCCGGATGGTGCCGTTGTGGCTGATGCCGCTAACGGTTACATCACTTATGTAGACCCGACGGACAATGTGAACAATAATAACGGTAAGATTTTCGTAGGCGCCGCTTTCCCCGCTACAGTGAAGGAAGCTAAGTCTCTGCTCTTCCCCGAAAAGGAAAAGAACGAGCTGCGTGGTGGCGCAGATGGTCACGTACTGGCTATCAGCGACTATGAGCCGGGTTCAGAATATGTTTATTACTGGGGTGCCGCCTGGGACAAAGCCGATATCAAGACTCCGGAAGCATGGAATGCATATATGGCAAACTATGCTCAGAAGGTACGTAACCCGCTGACGGTAACGGTAAAGTAATCACTTTACCTCATTTCTGAGCGGTTTTGATGCACCACAGATTACACAGATTTGCACAGATTAGGGAAGATATCTCTGATTATTAATAAATTAATTCTGTGCTAATCTGTGTAATCTGTGGTGAAATAATTCATTTCTATACAGTTTTAGTCTTATAACTCACAATCTGTGTCCTTTGTGGTGAAACTTATTCAACCAGCACGAAGTATGCCCATTTCTCCGGTTCCTTCGGATATCTTTTCACCATTTCCCATTGTGCTGTAATGAAAGCTTTTCGTTTGGATGTCTTCAATTTCCAGTTCTGATAAAACAGCGACATGAATTCTGCTGTTTCCTTATCCGGTACTTCCGCCAAAGTCATAATCATGTTTCTTGCTCCGGCTGAGCGGAAAGCTCGTTGGAGTCCGTAAACACCTTCTCCGTCACGTATTTCACCCAATCCGGTGTTGCAGGCAGATAGTACTACCAACTCTGTATTCAGCAGACTCATGCCGAATATCTCGTAAGCAGTGAGCAGACCGTCATCCGGAAGGTTCAGTGAGGCAGAATCTTTCCATGCTGTGCTTGCGCCCGATAGAGCCAGTCCGGTGCGTAGGAGCGGGTTGTAATAGCCGCTTTTCCCTTCCTGATTCAGACCTTTGTTTTTAATGTCCGGGTCGTAGGGCAGATAGAAGCCATGTGTGGAAATGTGGAGTATGAACGGTGACTCTTTCCGGGCGGATAAATCCCTGAATGCGGTTTCCGTCGCTTGTCTTCCGGAAAATACTTCTACCTGGCATCCTTTCTCCTTCAGTAGGGCGGAGACGGATGTTATTTCCCTTTTGGAAGATGGCAGGTAGTGAAACCCTTGTCCCCGCACCGGGTTCTCCAGTTTGGAGGGCGGGAGTCCGTAATCCGCCGCGCCAAACAGGACGGCCGGTTTCTTCTCCGGATATAAATGATATTTCTTCATCAGCCTGTCGGTGGCACAGAGATAGAACGATAATACATAGTCATTGCACAGGTACGCATTATTGTCGTCCACTATTCCGGCAAGAGGGACAGTGCTCAGTAGCCCAGTGGGGTAGAGGGAAATCACAGTCCGCTCGCCAAAATGAGCCTGTATGGGCTTCCAGATATTTTTCAGAATGAAGTCGTTCCGCCGGTCATGATCGGTGTCATTGAGGGCCGTTCTTAACGGTTCTTCATCGCAAAGCGGGACAAAGTGCGGAGCTTTGTCCACCTCCGTAAAGACGAGTGCAGCATATTGCCGCGCACCGTTGTCGGGGCGGTGTAGCAAGACGAATTCCACCATTACTTCTGCGTCGGCTGCTATAATCTTACGTACCGATTCCCATTCGGTAATGCAGTGGTAAGGTTTGTCCACGTTCTCCAGTACGTATGTCACAGCTTCCCTGCTCAGTGCCATGGAGCGCATATTGCTCAGTATATGGGGCAGGTAGTCTCCCTTGAGGTGCACGTTCATGGCATCTTCCGTCAGCATGAGTTTGGACTGTCTTCGGCTGAGTTCCCGCAGGTATTCGTCACCTTGCATGGAGATCATCTTTGGATTGTATATGGTAGGCGACACCAGGAAGAATTGCTTCATCAGTTGGGCGTTGCTGTACATGAATTCCGCCATGCCTCCATGGCTGATATGCCGGTAGGCGAAGGTCTGCATTTCGTCATACCAGGGCTGGAAGAGGTTGAGCATGTTGGTGCGGTCCAGATCTATATAATAAGGTATATAAAGGCCTAATGTGTTGATGAGACATTCTTTCATCTCCCGATAAGTCTGGAGACTGTGCCCGATTTCGTTCTGGCGTTCGTAGCAGCGGGCTACGAGCGTAAAGCTGTCGAAGAAGTTGCGCAGGACGTTCAGCCTGTAGAAGTCCATCGAATTCATCGATTCATGATATCTCCTGCCGGCTTCCTTACGCAGAGCTTCGGCGGTGGCGTAGTCCTTCTTCATGATGGCTATGCAGGCGCGGCTGCATAGGGCATCTTTGAGCCCGGTTATAGTCCGGGTGGGCGTATCTGTTTCTCTTATTTCACCGAGCACTTTCTCCGCGTCTTTATATTTCCCGTGTTGGATGAGCGCCATGATCCATCTGTTCTTTAATTCTTCCAATTCGAACTCCATGAATGCCTTCTCGCCCAGTTCGGCAGCTTTCCTGAAGGATTTGATTGCGTCGGCATATCGTTTCTCCTGATAGTAATAATCCCCCTGCAAGGTGTAAGCCTTGGCCTTATTATACTTGGCGTCCGCAAATCTGTATAGGCTTAGGGCGGATTTGAGCATTTGCTCGACATGACCGCGGAGATGGGCATTGTGCATCATGCTTTCTGCCACCAGTGTGTATGCGTTTGCCAGCCGGGCGTATGCGTTGTAGCTGTCTTCGCTCAGAGAATTGCTGTAGTCCATGTCTTCTTCCTTGAAGGAAAAAGACTGTATCAGGGCGGGCAGCAGCAGTTTTCCGATGGAATCTTTGATCTGCACGTTGAAGGGGACGGTGAGCGAAGCGAGCAATGCGGCTTCATCGTACATACCCCTGTTGAAGCAGTAGAGTGCCGTTCGGTGAAGTTCTCTTGCAAAGGTGATGTTGTCGGGGGCTTTGCGAAGCTTTTCTATCTGGCGTTCGCAGGCTTTTACTTCAGGCTCTTTGCGCTGCGCCTGTAGGGGCATGATGTTTGCCAGCAGTAGGATGAATATTCCCGTGATGTATCGTGCCATAGTAGTTGGTGATTGTTTTAGAACAGGTATTTCTCATTTAGTTGTTTCAGAATGGCAGCAGCTTCCGTTGCATACAGTCCGTCTTTCCGGCTGATGGCTTCCGCTGTTACTTTGGCTTTTTCCCGGTTGTTGTCGTACAGATATGCACAAAGCAATAACCATTCGGCTTCTTCTCCATACTCCGAATCGAGTATTTGAGGCGTCAGCAAGGCAATGGCATCTTGTGCGCGTTCCTGCTTCAGATAGCCGGATGCGGTGTGGAGTATGGCGGCGGTTTCGTTTCCACCTCTTGATGGTTCGATGACCGGTTCCACGTAATAAGTCCGGAAAATGTCTGCCGGAGCATAACGGTGACTGTTGCCGACGAAAAACAGTACGCCCAGCACAATGGCTGCTGCCGCACCGCTCCAGAGCCTTCTCAGACGCTTCCTGCGTGAATTTCCGGTCAGTGTGCGGAGCGCTTCTTTTTCCGCTTCCCTGATTTCGGCTTCTGCCAGGAGGCCACGTAGCTTGACTTGTTGTTGCAGTTCCCCGTCCGTTTCCAGTTCCCGGATGAAAACTGCGCGTTCTTCCGGCGGCATCTCGTTGTTGATGAAGCGGTCTATCTGTTTGTCTCTGTACGTATCTATCATTTCTTCTCCTTTCTTTTCCAGTGTATATCAATGGTTTCCAGTCTCTTTTGCAGTTCGAAGGTCAGGCGGCGGAGGCAGGAACTTTTCTTGTTTTTGGCTACATCGGCATCTTTGTAATTCATCCGCAGGGCTATTTCTGCCATCGGCAGGCGTTCCCAGTAGAAAAGGGTAAGCACGCGGCGGCAGATTTCTTCGGTTTCCTGCACTAATTGTGCCGCTATCTCCTGGGCTTCCCTCCATTCCCGGGGCGTTTCGTTGGCGGCAATCCATTCGGAGAAGAGGTTCTGTTCCTCTTCCGGCTCCATCTTGTTGCTGCGCATCCAGTTGCAGGCTTTCCGCTTGCCTATCTCGAAAAGATAAGTTTTCAGCGAGGCTTGGCCCTCTGTATATTTGCCGTCACGCACGTTCTGGCATAAGGTTATGAAACTTTCCTGATATAAGTCGCATGCCGTCTCCTTGTCTATGCCGTAGTATTTGCGGAGGAACGATAGGAATGGCGGTTTGTAAAGCTCGTATAAACGGGTTACTTCTTCCTGGCGGCCGGTTTTTCCTTTACCGAGTAGTTGTGCGATGATTCCCATAGGCGTATCAAGGTTTAAGTCCGAGGCGAAAACTATCCTGCGGGTTTGTACACTCCATGTAGGGGGTCTGTTTTCTTTTCTTCTTGTTGGCGGTCAATGCTTGCATCTTTTGTTTTAGCAACAGGGTGAAGCGGTCGACGTTGAGGAGCGTGTTTTTCGCCTCCTGTGCTGTTTCGCAGAAGGCATACGTAAGCAGTCCGTAGTAGCGCGACTGCCGGGTGTCGAAGTATTCGAAGTTGATTTCATCTGCCAGGCAGGCACTGAAAACCACTGTTGGGGCAAGTCCCGCTTCTTGTTTCAGGTGCAGGCTCAGTTCCTGGTGTTTGCCTGCGGTGGGCACGTAGTCGTCCGGGGCAAAGATATAGCCTGTACCGCGAACATAATCATCAGCTTCCGGCAGGCGGTTGCCCGTGCCGCTGTGACAGGCGTCCAGCACCACGGTGACGTGTCCTTCGGCTCCGGCCTTGCGTCGCAGGCGTCGCATCCATTCTCCAAGTTCGTCGTCGCGCAGGTGGTTTTCGCCTTCATATTCTCCCGGCTCGTACCAGAAGAGGGCATCGTAGGGTATCAGGGCTTCGTCCAGTCCGTCTTCTTCATCTCCGTTGTCGTCCATCATCTGCTGGCCGTGGCAGGAGAAGTGCAGATGCACATGGTCGCCTGCTTGCGTGGAGTTGCAAAGGTTTTGCAGGGCACGGATGATGCCTTGTTTGGTGGCTTGAGCATCGGTAAGGGTGGTGATGCCCGTTTCTTGGTACCCGCAGGCAGCAAGCAGGGAATGCATCAGGCGGGCATCATTGTCGGCATGGATATTTTCCCATCCGTTTCCGTCCGGATAATGCGATATGTTGACGAGCAGCGCCCGGTTGGTCTGGGCGGAGACGGTAAAGGTATTCAGCCATAGGCAGATGAAAAGGCTGTATCGTAATAGTAGTCTGTATTTTGTCATTCTTTCATTGAAATGATTGCTCTGCGCAAAAATAGTCTTTTATCGGATATTTGTGGCAGTTGGAGCTGAATTATTTTGAGGTGGAGTATGAGTGGCGCTTTTTCCAGAGTCCGCAATTATTATCGTTGTGCAGCGAATAATCTTTTGAATGAATAGCTACTTTCTTTCGGATAGGATAGAAAGGGGAGTGCAACTCTGTTCCTTACAATTGGAATGTTAGTTTCATCTAACTGAAACAATTATTTCATAGGATTGGAACTATTGTTTCACACCATTGAAACTGTTGTTTCACTTCATTGGAACTGCAGTGCCTCTTTATTGGGACGAGCGCTTCTTTACTTATACTGAAAAACGGAAAAGGCAAACTAAGAAGAAAGGCAACAACGAAGAAATTGTTTTTCATAAGAGGAGTAAGTTCTGCATTACTTTTTTTCATTTTTCCCTGTTACCTTTTCCTCATTTCGGGTATAGAAGGTAGGAAATGTCCTTTTACCTTGTTTTTGTCCTTTATTATAAAAAGGCGCTTTTAGTGGGTGTACAAGCTATATAAGCTGTTTACGGAGTAAAACAAGGTAATATTTTTTTTGTAAACAACCTTGTTGCAAATGAAGCTGTAAAGGTAATTAACTTAATTTTGGAACTGTAATAATAGATGGAAATAATGAACGATAAAGCACATATATCCTATCACACGGCAAGGCGTTTCTTGATAGATCTTATTAAGAATAATGATTTCTCGGGTGATGATGAGATCATAAAATTGTTGCATTCTATTTTACAGGGGAAGTCTTGTTTAAATTACTTTACCGATGGGGTGGTAAGCCGCATTCGTATTGATAAAGAAACGCGCATTTTTCTTCTTGATTATTCGGACCAGGAAGTGAAGATGCCTTGCCTGCCCAAGACCGTGTTCCTGCTTTTCCTGATTCATCCCGAAGGAGTGAATTTTAAGGGGATGCGTGCTTACTTGCAGGAGTTGTATAATATCTATCAGATTGTGATGAAGAAGAATATTGAAGCGGACAAGATCAAGCAGATACTCGGTAATCTGGTAGACCCGATGAGTAATAGCATTTACGAGGCTTGTTCCATTATCCGCAACAGGCTGCTCAAGGTGGCGGGGCCTTCGCGGATGAAGTTCTATGATATCACGGGCAAGCGGGGCGGATGCCACCACATCAAGCTGGACCGGGAACTGGTGATCGTGGAACATGAGAAGCTGAGAAAGATGATGAATAGGTGAACTGTATTAAATTAAAAGAATATTATGAGAATCATGAAAGCAATCCTAATCGGAATCCTCCTTTGTATAGGAGTGGGGATAAAGGCGCAGGATAAAATTCAAGTGACTTCGTTCAACCGTATGGAGACAGATATTACGGCTCGTGTCACAGCCCCCCGTAAAGATCAGAACGGAGAAGTATGCGCGCTCATCCGTATCGTTACCACAATTAAGGACCTTATGTTCGAACCCGACGCACTGGGCATTGCGGCGCGCGAAAACAAGACGGGAGAAATATGGCTCTACGTTCCTCGTGGTGCGAGGCGCATCTCCATTATGCACGATAAGTTCGGAGTGCTCCGTAACTACTTTTATCCGGATATCATCGACAAAGGAACGGTCTATGAAATGAAGATTCAGGTGGATGACGGTTCGCGGCAAGTTGCTGTAGATACCAATACGCAGCTTCTTGTCATGCGTCCCGAACCTGCAACGGCAGACATCTATATTGATGATGAGAAAGTTCCGACGGAAAACGGACTGTTCACTGCAACCATGAAGAAAGGGACTCATACTTACCGGGTGGAGGCGCCCATGTATGCTTCCGATGCCGGAGTGATAGATTTGGGAAGTGAGCAGAAGATAATGAGTGTGACCCTGAAACCCCGTTTCGGCTATCTGGAAGTCTTCTCTCTGCCCGAACAGGATGCTAAAGTTTATATTGATAGCGCACTTGTGGGGCAGACTCCTTATAAGAGTGACCGCCTGCCGTTGCGTTCCTATCATATCAGGGTGGAGAAAGACTTTTTCTTCCAGATGGATACCCTGTTGAGCGTATCGGCCGGAGCCACCACCACTCATACTTTCCGTATGGTTTCTACCATCAAACCTAAAGAGCCCCGCCGTACGCTTGTGATGTTGGAAGCGGGTTATCATCCTTCACAAACCTCTTTTGGCGGTATGGTCGGCTTTGTCGGAACGAATGGAGCTTATATTCGTTTCCGCAGTGACTTCGGTTCGGCTTCCACCGAGCTGGAATGTGATGATACAGGCGAGCTGACCAGCGGCGGAACGGGTATACCTTATTATAAAGAGGGTGTGACGAAAAAGGCCCGTATGTCCGTTACGGCTGGATATATGCGTCGCCTTGCCAAACCGCTTTACGCTTATGTGGGTGCGGGCTACGGCAACCGTACACTGGCTTGGGAAACGGTGGAAGACGAACTGGTGAAGAACACGGACCATTCGGCTTCGGGCATTGCCGCCGAGGTTGGAGCCATCGGCAGACTGGGGAAGTTCGCTGTTTCCGTAGGCTTTCAGACGGTCGGCTTCAAATATCATGAGCTCAGCGCCGGCCTCGGCTTCTTTTTCTGATTCATAATTGCTAATCAAAACGTTCAGAGATGAATAAACTAAAATATATTATAGGAGGTATACTGCTGTTGTTGGCGGCGGGTTGTGAGAAAGATACTGAACCGACAAATTTTGCCCCGAAGTTGAGCACGGGTGAGGCGTCGGAAATTTATCGTGTGGGGGCTACGTTGTCCGGAAGCGTACAAAAGTCAGAGGGCATTCTTGTAAAAGAGTGTGGTATTCTGTATTCTACCATACAGAGTATGGCCGAGTATGAGGAAGTAAAGATTGCAGCGGAAGAGGCTGCGTCCTTTACGGTTTCTTTGCAGAACCTGACTCCGGGCACTACTTATTATTATTGCACGTATGCCAGCAGCGGTCGTAGCATCGCTAAGGGAGAAGTCAAGACTTTCACTACGATAGCGAACAGTGCTCCGTTATTTAACAGTCTGGTTCTTGAGGCGGTAGACGAACAGAGTATTACGCTCTCTACAACCCTAAAAGATGAAGGCGGCAGTGAGATTACCGTACGGGGCTTTTGCTGGAAACTTTCCGAAAGCGATGATGAAAAAGAACCTACAATAGCTGATAATATGGCCAATGTGCCTTTGGAGCAACTGGTCTTCACTTCTAAGATAAAAGGCTTGGAGCCGTTGAAAACTTATCTGGTACGGGCTTATGCAGTCAACAGCATAGGAGTGGGATATGGCGAAACAATGACTGTGCAGACAAAGGCTGCAACGATTCCGATATTGGCTGCCATAACCGAAGTAAATTCCACTCCTCTTAGCGTTACGGTAGAATCTTCGGTTGTCAGTAACGGAGAAATGCCCATTCAGGAGAAAGGCTTCTGCTGGAGTACGGAAAATGAAGAACCTACCACAGCGCATATAAAGAAAGCGGTGGAAGGGGATGATGAGACATTCTCCCTTCTTATTGATGAATTAAAGCCGGTGACCACTTACTACATTCGCGCTTATGCAACCAATGCATTGGGAACAGGGTACAGCGAGACGTTTACTTATGAAACACCACTTAATTTCCCGGACTTGGATGTGACCACAGTGACGGAAGTGAAACCTACTACAGCCAAAGCTGCTTCAGTCGTAATCTCTGAGAATGGTAGCGAAGTCACGGAGAAAGGTTTCTGTCTGAGTAAAACGGTTGAAGAGCCTACCATAGAGAACAGCAAGATTGTGGTGCCCGGAACTACGGCGGCATACAGTGTCGTGTTGACGAACTTAGAGTCAGGCACCACCTATTACATCCGCTCTTATGCTACAAACAGTAAAGGAACCGGTTACGGAGAGGTAGCGGAGTTCACCACTGCCGTTGATATAGGAGAAACTATCGTTAGTGACATAACAGATACCGATACGTCAGCATCTGCTGAAATTCTGACAACAAGTGACCACCTCGCTATTACAGAGAAGGGCTTTTGTTATAGTTCTGCCAATGCGGTTCCCACTGTGGCCGATACAAAGAAGGTTTCTTCTAAGCAGGGAAATGATATTGCAGCAAATCTGACCGGCTTGACGGCTAATACGAAATATTACATTTGCGCGTATGTTGTCAATGACAAAGGTACTTATTATGGAGCGGTGAGTGAGTTTACCACCCAAAAAGGAGTTACAATCGGTAATACTTTTGTATCGGATATTACCCAGACGTCTGCCACAGCTTCCGCTGAGATACTTTCTGATGCCGGAAGAGAGATATTGGAGAAAGGAATCTGCTATAGTGCAACGAACTCTGACCCAACTTATGCCGATAAACACGTAACTTCTGTTGCAGAAGGAAGTCTTATTGTGGCTGCCATAGAAGGATTATCCTCTAATTTGAAATGTTACGTCCGTGGATATGTGAAAAATGCCCGTGGTTACCATTATGGGAAGGTGACAAGCTTTGTCACTCCTTCGGAAAAAGCGGGTGAACCGATTGATCTCGGACTGAGTGTGAAGTGGGCCAGCTGGAATGTAGGTGCTTCTTCTGTTGAGGAATATGGAGGTTTGTATGGTTGGGGAGATCCAACGGGGACGGCTACTGGAAAAGGTCCGGGCGTTAGTGCCGGAGGCGAAATTAGCGGTACGGAATATGACATTGCACAGGCCAAGTGGGGTGATAGCTGGCGAATGCCTACGAAAGCGGAAATGGAAGAACTGCTAAATAAGTGTATCAAGACTACCGCTACGCGTAATGGCATCTCTGGGTTAGAATTTACAGGACCTAACGGGAATTCTATTTTCTTGCCTAATGGCGGGTCGCGTGACGGGATAAAAATAGTGTTTCAGGGAACGGATTCTTATTACTGGACTGGAACAGGTTCTTCGTCTTCCCATGGCTATACTTATGAAGCTTACTGTATGACAGATGGGCGTATGGGAGATGATGATTGCACTAGCGGATTTTCAGTGCGTCCGGTTTCTGATTTCGTAACTGTTGGCGAAACTTCTATAAGCGGTATTTCCGGTACAGGGGCATCTGTATCTTCCAGCATAACGTCGAATGAGGGACTTGCTATTGTCGAAAAGGGTTTCTGTTATAGTTATCTGAAAACTCCTACAACGGATGACAGTAAGATTGTATCCGTGGTAGGAGGAAATGGAATAGAAGCTGATCTCAGTAGATTAGTACCAAATTCTAAATATTATGTTCGTGCCTATGCGATAAACAGTAAGGGGGGGACAGTCTATGGTGACAAGCTTGAGTTTATCACGAAAGATGAATTCCCGGTAGGTGAGGCTGTTGATTTAGGCTTAAGCGTGAAATGGGCGGATATGAATATAGGTGCAAGTAAACCGGAAGATAATGGAGGGTACTATTGCTGGGGATATACAGGTATGTGGAGTGATTATTATGAGCCTGATAGAGTGAATACTCCCGAAGATATAAGTGGTACCCAATATGATATAGCCCATGTAAAGTGGGGAGGAAACTGGCGTTTGCCCACTTTGGAACAAATCAATGAACTTCTATCGCAATGTACACTGTTTTGGACGAACCAGAATGGAGTGAACGGTCTCTTGGTGACAGGACCGAATGGGAATACTATATTTCTTCCTGCTGCCGGAAACCGAAGTTATAATTTAATAAATAATTATGGAACAGAAGGAAGGTATTGGTCAAGTAGAGTCTATAGCTTCTCTACAGGTAATGCCTATTGCTTATTTTTTAGTGATACGGCTGAAGGTACTAAATTTCTGGCACGGGCGATCGGATTTTCCGTCCGAGCTGTAACGGACTGATTGTTCTGCTGCAAACAAGATGTGTTATATTCATTATCTGTTTAGTAACACATCTCTTTATTTACCGGATATGAGTACTTACAAGAGTACATTGTGCCTTATTCTTGTCATTCAATGATAAAGCTCATGCAGTTCTATGTATTCTTTTTGTGAATTTATTAACAGACCTTTGGGGACTTGGAGGTCAAAATATTAGATGTTATGGTACATAAAAACTTTGTGTTAGGTTTGTTAGGGCTTCTCATGATGGGATGTTGCTTGTTTTCAGCTTGTTCGGGTTCGGTAGAAAATACTCCGGAATCAGTAGCTGCTTTTGCAGTCAAGACTTATGATTAAACTTTTACGTTATTAATCTCCTAAATATACATTAGTATGAAGAATAAAATTTTGATAGTGTGCATGTTACTTGTTTGCTCAACGCATACCATGTATGCCCAGTCATTCCTGAAGAAACTGGGCAAGGCCGTTGAGCGTGAACTCCTTTCTCCCGCCGGCAGTAGTGACGGTAGGAGAGATGTGTCTGCAACCAAAGTCACTTCTCCTGATCCGGAAGTGAAAGTAGAACTCCGGGACTGTGAACAGTCGGGAGATTTTGTAAAGATCAGTTTGCTGATAATAAATCAAAGCCAGTTGGAGTTTGCTTTGCAGCTGGAAGCTGATGATGGAGAAAGCATGGCTTTCGACCCCGAAGGGAATGTCTATAAACGCGGCATAACCTTTAAATTCGGTGGTCAGCAGGGAGATGTGGCGCAATGTTTCCTACCCAGAGATACTCCCGTGAAGTGCCTGGTGTCTATTCCTGTGGAAGAACCGATAGATTTACTCACGAAGGTGATTGTCTTCTGCCGGGGGATAAACGCCACTTTGGAGAAAGATCAACTTCAGTTGACGAATATACCTGTGATGCATAATGAACTTAATTATTAAAATGATATGAAAAAGATAGGTTTAATTGCTTTTTGTGGCATCGTATTGCTGTCGGCATGCGGTGGTGGAGTGGTGAAGAAGGAAAAGAAATGTGATCGTGAGGAAATGGGGCTTGTGGGAAAAGTGAAATCTCTCAAGGCTATCTCCGGTTTGGGAGAAGGGACTCTGTATGTCTTCAACGAGGCGGGCTATCTGCTTAGCGAATCGCATGTGGAAGAGGGGATGGATATGGATACGGAAGAAAAACTGTTGGTTGAATACACTTATGGTGAAGATGGCAAGCTGCTATCTGTCAGTCGTTACAGCAACATGGACGGTTCTCTGGAAACGAAAGAGGTGTATGACGGAAATGGCAATATGACGGCATTGGAAAAATACAACAATGCTTATGACAACGGAAAACGTGTGAGCAAACTTTACAGTACCAACCATTTTATTTATAATGAAAAGGGACTGCTGACAAAAAGCTATATGAATGATGACGAGAAAAATGCTACGGAATACAAATGTGATGCCGCAGGCAATATTCTGGAACAAACGGATTACTTTATGGGTAAAGTCAGCCGGATTTTACGCTTCGGTTATAAATACGATGGCCGTGGAAACATTACGGAAGAGTGCCAGTATGCTCCTGAAATTCCTGGAAACAAAAAACCGGACACCGGGAAAGAGAAGGAAAAGAAAGAGTACAAGTATGACAAGAATGATTTTATGCTGGAGCAGGTACAATCCTCTTATACGCATGACGGAAAGAAACATTATTTGAAACAGGAACGTGTTTTCAAGTACACTCCCGATGATCATCAAAATCCTGTTGAGGTAATCTCTTCCGTATGTACCTATCCCGAGCCCCAAGCACAAAATCAGGAAAAGCGTTATGCTGACGGTACACCTGTAACAATGGAATATACTTATGATGAACAGGGCAACTGGATCGACAGAAAAAGAGTGCAAGGCGAACAGGTGACTTACGATTCCCGCACGATTGCTTATTTTGAAAACTAAATTCATTAAAAAGAAAATAGTATGAAACAGAAAGATTTTTTATTCGGTTTATTGGGATGTTTGGTAATGGTGTGTGCTGCATTTGTGGCTTGTTCCGCTTCGGTAGAGAATACTCCGGAAGGAGTGGCAACTTTGGCTATAAATAATTATGTGAAAGGAACTTTACCTGATGTGCAGGAGTATGCGACTGAATATCAACACGGGCTATTGAAAGACTGGACGCAAGAGACTGTAGATTATCAGAAGAAACGGTTTAAAGGTGCAAGCGTGGAATTTTTAAAAGTTTCGGACTATGCTGCTGACGGTTCGATGAAAGACGCGTCTTTTAAGATTCATGTTGGTGAAAAAGAGTATCGGATGCGTGTCAGAGTAGTGAATGAGAATGGAAAGTGGTTGTTTGACAGCATTAAGTAAAAAACGATATGAAGATATTAGATAAAGTAAGTTCCTGGATTGATAAGCTCGATGCCAAGATCTTTGGAAAAGAAGGTTACCAGCCGTTGGCGGGCCAAGGATTCATTATGGCACTGAAGGTGGCTATAGGTGTGGGCGTTGTATTGTTTCTTGTACAGATGCTCACTACCGGGAAGACTGCCCAGAACTGGGTGGCAGGCATTGGTGCTGTGGCTATTTTGGCTGCTATGGTAATGAAGATTTTACCCAACTTCAAAGGGAAGACGTTGAGTATTGGAGCAAAGATTGGGTATGGTTTCTTTTGTCTCTTGCTTACATCTCTTGCTTTGCAGCTGGCAATGTGGATTATAATGTTTTTATTGCTTCTGCTTGTACTTTACATCATGTTCTATTTCCTGGGAGGAAGTAGTAGTAAAGGGGGAAGTAGGAAAGTGACTCGTGATGACTGCTACCATTGTGAGATTAGAGGAGCAGGCAGGCGTGTGTGCTTGAAGGAGAGTGAATATGAGGGAAAGGAAGTTGAATGTAATAGCTTTAATCCTGCTAACTGTCCGCATTATATAAAGCGTTGAATATATATTATAAAGTAGTATAAGTAAAAGAAAAGCCAGAGGATTATGTGATGAATCATATAAACCTCTGGCTTTTGTCATTTGTATAAGTCCTTATAGCAACTTAAACTCGTATCCTTCCTCTTCCAGGAAATCCAGTGCCCGCGGCAATGCATATTGCAGGTTACCGTTGTTCCAGGACTTCAGCGAGTCATGGAAAGTGATGATGGACCCGTTCCGTGCATACCGCATCACATTGGCAAGCACCTGCGGTCCGCGCAGCTTCTTGCTGTAATCACGTGTCACCAAATCCCACATTACTATCTTATAGTGCCGTTTCAGGGTGAAATACTGTCCCCAGCGCATATGTCCGTGCGGCGGACGGAAGAGGTCTGTTTTCATCATTTCATTCGCCTTGTCCGTATTGGCAAGATAGTTGTCGGACAGATATTCGAACCCTCGGATATGGTTGAACGTATGGTTGCCGATGCGGTGGCCGCCATCCACTACCATTTGATATACATCAGGATGCTTGCGTATATTGTCTCCCACCATAAAGAAGGTGGCTTTGATGTTGTGTTTGTCCAATAAATCAAGTACCCATGGGGTGACTTCGGGGATAGGACCATCGTCAAAAGTCAGATAGACGGCTTTTTCGTTCGGGTCCATTCGCCAGATTGCACCGGGATATAGTTTTCGGACAAACTCGGGAGGCTGTTCTATAAACATTGTGTCTGATTAAAAATAAACCGATGATTAGTGCATGGCTGCATTAATCATCGGTTTCTTGATATGGGTTATTTCATGCGGTCGACGCACATTTGATACAATTCGTTCAGCTTGTCATCGTATACCGAAGCCTGTTTGGAATTATACTTCTGCATAAGCTTCACTTCTGCGCTGAGGATAGGCAGATGATAGTCGATGATTTCACGGCTGGACATGGCGAAGCGTTTGTCATCCAGGCTCAGATACCAGGTGAGGTATTCCACAGCCTTGTCGGCAAGTGCTTTCATGATGTTGTCCGCCTTCTCCGTTTCGCCCAGCTGATAGTAGGCTTCCGCCATTTGTACGGCGCCGTTCTGCCAGTCGTAAGGCACGTTGTAGGCAGGAATCATCTTCTCTGCATACTCCAGCGCTTTCTTTGCCTTGTCATTCTTGCCTTCGCGTATCAGCTGGCTGACGAGTTGCGAGAAGATGCGGCGGTGAGAGTAGCACATGCGCATGGCATTTTCATCAATGTAGATGCCCGGCTTGTCGATGCCGCCGAACTTGAACTTGTTCATCAGGTTGTCGTACATCTTTTCGCTGTCCAGTTTGACACCGGTCTTCTCGGTATCGAATGGAGTGAAGCGGTAGGTCAGGCCTTCCTGGACGAAGTGGTTGCCCATGTTGAGGTGATTCTCCGTACCTACGCTGACAGCCATGTAGATGGGGCGTTCCCAGTTGGCTTCCGCCAGCATTTCGAGCATCATCAGTTCACTCTTGTAGAGGGCGCGTTTGCCTTTCAGTGAGATGTGCATATAGTCGGGGATGCTGTCGCCCGGTATCATCATACCGCTGCGGCGTACAGCTTCCTTATCTACTTTCAGTACGATGCTGTCCGTCGGGATTACCTTGAGGTCTTCATTCTTGCTGCGCACCCAGTATTTCAGGATGTTCTGCAATTCGTACGGGTTTTCTCCGAACTCTTTCTTCACATTGACCAAAGCCTCCGGATTACCGTTCAGTGCCTGCTTTTCGGCTTCGGCATAGAGGGCGTCGATGCTCTTCTTGTAGTCGGCTTGTATGGGGATGTACTCGTTTGTTCCCTCCACATACTCCATGCGGTCCCAGGTGATGGGCAGTGACGGAGAGTCGTAGGCGGGACGTTTCATCTGGTCGATGTACCAGTCCGTTTGCAGGTAACTGAGGTTACAAGTACGGGCGTCGGTACGGAAACCTTCCGTCTCCTGGTTGTACCACAAGGGGAATGTATCGTTGTCACCATTGGTGAAGATGACAGGATTACCCGTCTCTTGCAGGGACATCAGATAGTTCTGCCCGAAGTCACGCGCCAGATAACGGCCGCTGCGGTCGTGGTCGTCCCAAGTCTGGCTCGCCATTTGTATGGGGACGAGGAGGCAGAGGGCGGATACGAGGGTTGCAGCCGGAAGTTCCTTCATCTTGGCATAGTGCTGCAACAGGCGGATGATGCCTGCCACACCCATACCTATCCAGATGGCGAAAGCATAGAACGAACCTGCATACGCATAGTCACGTTCGCGCGGCTGTGTCGGCGTTTGGTTCAGGTAGAGCACGATGGCGATACCCGTCATGAAGAACAGGAAGAACACTACCCAGAACTGCTGGATGCCTTTCTGTCCGCGATATGCCTGCCACAACAGACCGATGATACCGAGCAACAGAGGCAGACAGTAGAAGACGTTGTGTCCCTTGTTATTTTGCAGTTCCTGCGGCAACAGGCTCTGGTCGCCCACCAGCCAGTTGTCGATGAACGGAATGCCTGTGATCCAGTTGCCGTGTTCTATCTCTCCGCTGCCTTGCAGGTCATTCTGGCGTCCGGCGAAGTTCCACATGAAGTAGCGCCAGTACATCCAGTTGAGCTGATAAGAGAAGAAGAACTTGATGTTTTCCCATTGCGTAGGCATGTTCACCATGACCATTGTCCCGCACTGATCGTAAGGGATGTCAGTGCCTTTGATGTCTACCCAGGCATGATACTCATTGGTATGCTGAGAGCTGTACATACGCGGGAAGAGCATATTCTGAGCGTATTCGTATTCGATACGTCCGGGGATTTCGATGTAGCTGTCCTTTTCGTCGGGAGTGGCTTTTTCCTTACGGATATACTTGGTTCCGTTGTAGGAGATACGCGGTTCGCAGTAGCCGTTTTTCACGTCGAGGGCAACTTTGGAAGAGAATGCCTGTCCGTAGAAGAGCGGGCGGGTTCCGTATTGCTCACGTCCCAGATATTCGCCCAGGGTGAAGATATCTTCAGGGGAGTTCTGGTCCATCGGCGTGTTGGCGGTGGAGCGGATGACGATGATGGCATAAGAGGAATATCCGATCACGATCATCATGGTGCACAACAATGCAGTGTTCAGTGTGCGTGCCGATACGCGGTGTTTCTCTTTCATGGTTTCCTGCATTCTCGGGCTGAGGTAAACCAGCAGGAGGACGATGACTGTGATACCAATTGTTACAGCACTCGCTCCGTGGCCGTAGAAGGGGATACCCAACAGGGCGATAGTCAGCACGAAAGAGATGGCCATACGCATCTTGCTCTTTTCCGTATAGCTTTCATATATTCCCCAGATGATGGAGGTTGCCAGTACGATGATATAAACCATCACACCGCTGTTGAAAGCCATTCCCAGTGTGTTCACGAAGAGAAGTTCGAACCATCCGCCTACTTTCACGATACCCGGAACCATGCCGTAGAGCACGACAGCCACCAGAATACCGGAAGCCAGCAATGCCAGCAATGAACCTTTTGCATTTGCATTGGGCACCTTTTTATAATAGTAAACCAGCACGATGGCGGGCAGACAAAGCAAGTTCAGCAGGTGGACACCGATACTGAGTCCCGTGAGGTAAGCGATGAGGATGAGCCAACGGTCGCTGTGCGGTTCGTCCGCCACATCTTCCCATTTCAGTATCAGCCAGAATACAACGGCGGTGAACAGGGAAGAGAAAGCGTAAACTTCACCTTCTACGGCACTGAACCAGAATGTATCACTGAATGTATAAGCCAATGCACCTACCAGACCGCTGCCCATAACGGTAATCAGTTGTCCGCGGGTGATATTGTCTTCGTCGGTAATGACGAGTTTGCGCACCAGGTGCGTGATGCTCCAGAAGAGGAACAGAATACAAGCGCCGCTCATCAGTGCACTCATGTAGTTCACCATCTTGGCTACTGTGCTGGGGTCTGAGGCGAATTGTGAGAACAGGTTTGCCACCAACATGAAGAAAGGTGCTCCGGGCGGGTGTCCTACTTCCAATTTATAGCCGGTAGTGATGAACTCCGGGCAGTCCCAAAAACTTGCAGTCGGTTCTATGGTCATGCAGTAGACCGTGGCTGCAATGATGAAAGTAATCCAACCCACGAGGTTGTTTACGGTTCTGTACTGTTTCATTCGGAAATAATTCGTTATGTTTTTTAAGTTATAACTCTGTATTTTAGCGTATACGGGCGCAAATATAGTGATTTAACCGCTAAAACTATGGCGGCGAAGGGTATTTATTAGGATAGGTTAAAAGATATACATTGATTTTTTAGTGTTCGCAGTGGCAGCACCCACATCCCTCGCCATGTTTATGTTCCGCCAGTATGCGATGCGGCAGTGCTCCGTGTCCCAATAATTCTATCGGACAGTTGAAGTTACGTTCCAGCCATTCTTCACTTACGCCCGTGTCGGGATGATAATCCAATGTCTCGTTTACGCAGGCTATGGACTTCACTTGTTGCAACACGGTGCCTATGTCGTGGCTGACGAGGATGATGGCGCAGTCGTGGTTAATCTCTGCCAGAAGTTCGTAAAGGCGGGCTTCGAAGCGCTTGTCGATGTAGGTGCTGGGTTCGTCGAGGACTACCAGCTCGGGGTCGGAGATGATGGCGCGTCCCAACAAGGCGCGTTGCAGTTGTCCGCCACTCAGTGCACCGATGGCGCGGTCTTCCAGCCCTTCCAGTCCCATGCGGGCGATGACCTGGCGGGCTTTCTCACGGTGTGATGCGGTGAAACGGGAAATCAGTGATTTCTGCGAACTGAGGCCTGAAAGAATAACTTCTTCCACAGTAATGGGGAACTTGCGGTCGATACTATTGTACTGAGGCAGATAACCCATGGAGAATTGAGAGTTGAGAGTTGAGAATTGAGAGTTGGCTGCGCTGTCGACGAGGGGGGCAGGGTTGTTGTTCGGGGCTGTCGTAACTCTATACAAGATTTCTCCGGCTGTGGGTTTCAGCAAGCCGAGGATACATTTGATAAGAGTTGTTTTTCCACCGCCATTGGGACCGATAATGCCCAGAAAGTCACGGTCGTAAACGGTTAGGTTCACATCACGCAACACGGTACGGCTGTCGTAGCCGGCACTGAGATTCTTTATTTCAATAAGGGGCGTGCTCATTGCTTCCTTGTTTTTACTGTTCATTGATACTGTGGACGAAGGAACTATATATCCTGCGCGTCCGATCTATATATCCTGCATGTCCCATCTATATATCCTGCGCGTCCGATCTATATGTCCTGCACGTCCCATCTATATATCCTGTACGCCGTTTCTTTCCTTTTTACTTCTCAATAACCAATTCCCGGGCAATGTTCAGCATTTCCTCCTCCCAGTCATAAGAAAGCGGATTGATGGGCACTACCTTGGTGCCTGTCTGCTTGGCGATGATTTCCGCATTGCGGCGGTCGAACTCCGGCTGCACAAAGATGACGCGGACTTTCTCTTTCTTACATGTATCTATCAGATTCTTGAGATGGGAGGGAGAAGGTTCTTTGCCGTCTTCTTCAATAGAAATCTGATGCAAACCGTAGTCGCGGGCAAAGTAGGACAGTGCCGGATGATAAATCATGAAAGCCCGGTCGGCATTGGGGACGGAGAGCATGTGGCAGATGAGGCTGTCGGTATGCTCTATCTGGTTGCAGAGATTCTTGTAGCGTTCAACGTAAACTTCCTCGTTGGCTTTGTCGATGCTGCACAGGGCATTCAGAATGTTGCCGGCAATGATTTGGGCATTGTAGGCCGAACTCCAGAGGTGGGGCTCTACACCGATGGCCTGCTGGTGCTCGTCGTGCTGGATGGAATCGTGTGTATGGCCCTCGTCGTTACCATGATGATGGTGGGCGTGTGAGGAGTCATAAATCAGGTCGATGCCACGGGAGGTATCGAAGAATTGCAGGTGCGGGGCGTTGTCCGTCAGCTTATCCATCCAGGTCTGTTCAAAACCGATGTAGCCGATGCGGAAGTAGGCTTTGCTCTTGGCAAGGTCTACAAGTTGCTGCGGGGTGGGGTCGTACGTCTCCGGGCTACTGCCTTTGGGTACCATACTGATGATGCTGAAGTTATCGCCCGCAATGGCTTCGGTGAAGTAACGCAACGGTTCGATGGTGACGGTGATAACGGGCTTGTCATCATTGTTCTTATGACTTTGGACACTACTGTTCTTGCAGCCGACTGCAAGCAAAGCGGTGAGTATGTACAGGAATGTTCGTTTCATTATTATATTATATTTATGGTTGTATGATTGATTGTTTTAGTTCTTGATTTCCACTTACTTTTGTAGCCCTCAGTATCTCCCGTTTTCCGCCCGGAGGTCCCGGAAGGCGTTCCACACGAAAACCGACGGCTTGCAGCAGGCGGCGGATGACGCCTTTGGCGCAATACGTCGTCAATATCCCCCCTGTATTCATAGTAACGTAAAGAGAGCGGAATAATTGTTCGTTCCACATTTCGGGTTGCTTTTCGGGGGCGAAAGCATCGAAATAAACGATGGAGGGTGAAAATGAAGAATTAATCACCGTATTCGCATCTCCTTTTATCTTCCGCAGAGTGAAATATGGAGATATTTTCACATCTTCTTCCCACGGTGCAGTGTGCAGTCTCTCGAATGACGGGTTGTCGCTATATCCCAGTGCATTGACTTCTTCCCAGGCGAGGGGGTAAAGTTCGATGCCGGTGTAGTGTACAGGGCGTTTCTCCTGTTCGGCGGTTTCCAGTGTGAGAAGGGCATTCAGCCCCGTTCCGAAACCTATTTCAAGAACACGCGGTTGCGGTGCGGCCGAAGCTTTCAGGCCCATATCTATAAAGATGTGCTGCGACTCCGTGCGTGCTCCTTTCACCGAATGATAATGTTCATTCAGTTCCGGCACAAACAGCGTTGCGCTTCCGTCTTCCGTATGTTCGATAATCCGTTTCATTTCTTTTTGTTTTTTTTCTCAGGCAAACACCGATATCGCTCCTTCCAGTGCCAGCAGCATCACGGCGTAGCGTATTAGTTTTCCGGCAAACATGGACGAAGTGGTCAGCCATACGTTACTCCGCATGAAACCCAGTGCAATGGCCAATGCCTCACCCACAAAAGGCAGGAATGCGAAGAAGCCCATCAGCGCCCCTTTCCCTTGCAGGAATTGTTGCATTTTATCTATCTTCTCTTTCTTTACCTTGAAATATTTCTCTATCCAGACTACATTGCCCAGACGTCCCATATAATAGCACGTCATGCCGCCGATTGTGTTGCCCAGCGTGGCGAAGAGTACACACATCGTCGGACTGAGTCCCACTTTTACGAGCGCTATCATCACCAGTTCCGAACTGAACGGGACAATGCTGCCCGCCAGTACTGCGGAGATGAAAAGACCAAGATAGCCCCAGTCTATCATGAGTTGAATGAGTGAATCTATAAAAGCGTCCATACGTTAAATCCGAATAAAAGTACAAGCCCCACAAGGGCGCAAATGAAAAACACATTAGAAGCCCGACTGTTCGTCAGTACCACGAAATGTCCCGTCAGGATGCTGACGCCTATCAGCAGCAGGGGCAGCAGATGAACCGTCTGTGCCGGTTGCAACAGGATATACCCGAAGATGCAAAAGCTCAGGAAGATGAGGAAATGCAGGTAACTGCGGGTACGTATCTTGTCTTCGTAGCCTGCCACCAGGCAGTGTACGGAACTTACTGTAAACATTACAAACAGATAGCCCAACGTAGCAATCTCCCACAATGGGAAATCTTGCAGGGTGACGGGTTGGAAGGTGCCCAGTTCGATGAAAGGCTGATAAAAAAGCTCCATTTCATCGTAAAAATAGGCATGTCCCAGCAAGAACCAGTAGGGCAGGCTCCAACCTACGAGGCTTCCGAAAAAGCTCTTCGGGGTGAGTGCCTGGAAACTGTGTGCGCCTATCCAGAAAAGCGGAATGAACAATGTCAGTTGCGGGAAGAACAGGCTGCCCGCTCCGATGAACAGGAATGAATAGAACAGGATGCTCGCCGGGCGTGGATGCTGGTAGCCTTTGAACAGGAAAAACAGGGATATCAGGAATGCCACAGAAGCAATATCTCCGGCATATAGTTGGTGCAGGGCGGGGCAGACGGATATCAGCAGAAAATAGATGGCTGTCTGCACGGATGCACGCATGCGGATGATGGCAAAGGCGTTATTCAGTTCTATCAGGAAGTAACCGATGATGCCATAGAGGAGGAAGCTCAACGGCGCGTTTGCCCATGCCGGAATGTAGCCATTGTCGATGCTCTCCCACAAAGGATAACCGCTCTTCATTACCGGAATTTCGGGTAATAAAACAGAGGTCAGTACCCAGCAGAACAGGGACAAAAAGATGGCAACGGGAAGCGTGAAGCGTCCCGCGGTAATCCGGTTCTGTAATCGTTTACTTCGTATCAAAGCAATATAATAATTTTATGGTTCGGAGTGTCTGTCATCCTGAGCGTAGTCGAAGGATGACAGACACTTGCTTTTATAAATCGAATCCGATGTCGCGGCGGAAGTACTTCTTGTCGAAGCTGATCATATCCGCTACTTTATAACTTTTGGCAAGGGCCTCTTCCTTGGTTTCACCGTATGAACATACGGCAATCACGCGGCCTCCGGCGGTCACCACTTCTCCGTCTTTCAGGGCGGTTCCGGCATGGAAGAGGATGCTGTCTGTGGCTGCGGCAGCCTCAAATCCGGTCATTACCTTGCCTTTTTCGTAGGCTTCGGGATAACCGCCGCTGACGAGCATGACACAAGCGGCTGTACGCGGGTCCATTACCAAAGTCTTGGTGTCGAGGTTTACGTCGCGCACACCTTCCAGCAGTTCGGCAAAGTCGCTCTGGATGCGCAGCATGACGCTTTCTGTTTCCGGATCGCCCATGCGGACGTTGTATTCTATCACCATCGGTTCGCCTTTCACCCGGATCAGTCCGAGGAAGATGAAACCTTTGTAGAGGATTCTTTCTTCTTGCAGTCCGTTGATGGTGGGTTCGATGATGCGGGTGCGTACTTTCTCCATGAACTCTTCGTCGGCAAAAGGAACGGGGGTGACGCTTCCCATACCGCCGGTGTTCAGACCGCGGTCACCTTCGCCGATGCGCTTGTAGTCTTTGGCTACGGGGAGGACTTTGTAGTGCTTGCTGTCCGTCAGCACGAATACGGAGCACTCGATACCGCTGAGGAATTCTTCAATAACCACCGTGGCGCTGGCTTGGCCGAACATGCCGCCGAGCATTTCCTTCAGTTCCCGCTTGGCTTCTTCGAGGGTGGGGAGGATGAGCACGCCTTTTCCGGCGCAGAGGCCGTCGGCTTTCAGCACGTAGGGGGCTTCGAGGCTTTCGAGGAAGGCGAGGCCTTCTTCGAGGTTATCGGCAGTGATGCTCTTGTAGCGGGCGGTGGGGATGCCGTGGCGTTCCATAAAGCCTTTGGCAAACTCCTTGCTGCCTTCCAGTTGGGCACCTTTGGCGGTGGGGCCGATGATGGCGATATGTTGGGTGGTGGCGTCTTCGGTGAAGCTGTCGTAGATGCCTTCTACGAGCGGGTCTTCGGGGCCTACCACGATCATGTCTATGTTCTGTTCCAGGGCAAAAGTTTTCAGGGTGGGGAAGTCGGTTGCCTTGATGGCCACGTTCTCGCCTACCGCACTGGTGCCGGCATTACCGGGGGCGATAAAAAGTTTCTCTACTTTCGGGCTTTGGGCAATTTTCCATGCCAGGGCGTGCTCGCGGCCGCCGCTTCCTAATAATAATACTTTCATCTTATATCTATTTATTTTAATTACTATTTCTGTCTTGTTTATAAATTATCTTCAAAATACCGTGTTATCTTCTCATGCAGATGCACACGGTCACGTCCCATGACGTTATGTTTGTGGCCGGGATAGATGAACAGGTCGGGATACGTGCGGGCATCCACGCAGGCCTTTATGAACGAGAGTGTGTGTTGCGGCACACAGGTGTCGTCATGGTCGTCGTGGATCAGCAGAAGGTGTCCTTTCAGGTTGCCGGCAAGGTTCTTCAGGTTGCAGTTCTTGTAACCTTCCGGATTGCTTTGCGGGGTGTCCATATATCGTTCTCCGTACATGATTTCATAATAGCTCCAGTCGATGACCGGACCGCCTGCAACACCTACCTTGAACACGTCCGGGTAGCGGAGCATCAGTGCCGTAGTCATGTGTCCGCCGAAGCTCCAGCCGTGCACGCCGATGCGGTTGCCATCTACGTAGGGCAGGCTTTTCAGGAATTCGGCGCCCTTCACCTGGTCTTTTCCCTCTTCGATGCCGAGGTTGCGGAAGGTGACGTTCTCAAATTCCAGTCCACGGTTTTCGCTGCCGCGGTTGTCGAGGGTGAACATGATGTAGCCTTTGCCGGCCATGTAGATGTCCCATCCGCGGGCACCGTTCTGCCATCCGCCGGTAACCATTTGGGCGTGAGGCCCTCCGTAGACGTAGATGATGGCGGGATATTTCTTGGCCGGGTCGAAGTCTGCGGGTTTTACGAGGCGGTAGTAAAGGTCGGTCACGCCGTCGGCTGCCTTGATAGTGCCTACTTCGATGCTGGGCATGGTGAAGCCTTCGAAGGGGTTCTTAGCCCTCAGCAGGTTGATGCTTTTGAAGGTTTTGGTGTTGACGATGTCGATATTACGAGGCACGGTGGGTGACGAATAGCGGTCGATGATGTACGTGCCGGATGCACTGGGCAATCCTGTGTGCACACCCTCGGTAGTGGTGTTGATGTTGAAGGGCAGACTGCGCTTTCCGCTGGTTACGTTAACGGCGAAGTTGGCACTTCCCAAAGCGTCGATGGCATTGAAGATGACTTCTTTCCGTTGGGGGTTGAATCCCAGGATGTCGCTTACTAACCATTTCCCTTCGGTCAGCTGCTTGAGCAGTTTGCCGTCTGTACCGTAGAGGTATAGGTGGTTGAAGCCGTTGCGCTGGCTTTGGTAGATGAACTTGCTGCTGTCCCACGGCAAGAATACGATGGGGTGCTGGGGCTCAACGTATTTGGGGTGTGTTTCCTCGATGAGGGTGCCCATCAACTCGCCTGTCTCGGCATTGTATTGGCAGAGTTTGGCATGGTTCTGGTCGCGGTTCAGCTCGATGAGGTAGAGGCTTCGGGCATCCGGGGCCCAACTGATGTTGGTGAAATAACGGTCGGTAGGGTCGCCTGCATTCAGATAGATGCTCTTCTGCGTTTTGGGGTTGTAGATGCCTATGGTCACCTTGTGGCTCGTCATGCCTGCCATCGGATAGCGGACATTGTTCACTTCGCCTATCCGTGCGGTGATGTCTACCAGCGGGTATTGCGTCACCATGCTTTCGTCCATGCGGTAGAAGGCGAGCAGGTCGCCTTGCGGACTCCAGTAAGTTCCTTTGCTGATGCCGAACTCGTTGCGGTGTACGCTTTGCCCGCATACGATGCCGTCGGGCTCGTCGGTTATGGCGGTGCCATTCACGAAGAGGTTGTTCTTGAGGGTATAGGCCACATTGCCGCTTGTGGTATGATAATCTTGGTTGGCGCTTTCTTTCGGGAATTCACGTTTGCTGATAATCTTGTCCGCTTTCCAGTCGTAGACGGCGTAGCTTCCGGGCAGGCTGACGAGTATCTGCGTTTTGTCGGCCCAGGGCAGTCTTACCTGATAAAGGTGGCTCAGTTTGCCCAGCTTTTCCTGTGCCAGAGCCTGATTGATTTTCTCGCGTGTTACGAGTAAGGCCTCTTTCCCGGTTTTGGGATTTATTGTAAATAAGGAGTCTATTTCGGGCTTGATGCATGTGTCTCCCCACCATTGTATTCCATGGAGGGTTTCAGCAAAGCGATAGGTTTCTCCGCCGGGAAGCAGATCTTCCAGCGTCGGTTTCTTTAAATCTTGTGCCATACTATTTGTTGTAAAGAGGGTGGGGAACGCCAGTAGTGCTATTCCCATCCATTTACTGATTATCTTCATGTTCATTGTCTTTATCATTCATTCTCTTTTCTGAATCCTTTTATTTCTATATCTGCCCAAAGGGGAACTTTTCACTTGCACCGCAGTACTCATTCTCTTGCTTCGGCTATGCTCAGGATGACAGATACTCTCAAGGAATATATCCCAACTTATTTTTTTAATCATTACTTGAGGCTCCAATTTGGAACCTCAAGTTGGGGGGCAGCGACTTACTCCCCTTCTTCCCTTTTTCTCGGCTTGAATTCCCTTTTCGGCTTAAACTCCCCGCTTCCTCCCGGACGGCGTTCCCTGTCGAACGGTTTCCGTTCCCTGTCTCCATCCTTGCGGAACTCCCTCGGCTTAAACTCGCCTCTGGGCTTATCCTCTCTCGAACCGAACTCCCGGGGTTTACCGTCTCTCGGCCTGAACTCTCTCGGTCTGTCATCTCTGGATTTGAACTCACCCGGTTTACGCGGTTCTCTCGGTCTGAAGTCCCGGCTTTCTCTCGGCTTGAATTCTCTCGGTTCTCTTGTCTTGAAACCGGACTCTTCGTTTTCGCCTTCGCCCTCACTTTCCTGTTTCTTGAACTCCTTATATTTCCCGTCGAAAATCTCGTATTTACGGAACTCACATTCCAGTGCACCATTGAACAAAGGCACCTTCTGGGTTGGTTTCAGCCCTATCTGGTCGAAGCACTCTTCACGGTAAGAAAGCACCCATGCCGTGTTTCCGATGAAAGCATGTTTCAGGCGTTCGCCTATCATCTGGTATAGTCCCAACAGATTATTCGTGGAGATACGTTCTCCGTAGGGCGGATTTGTGATAATCATGGACTTCTCCGCCGGCTGTTCGAATTGCTGGAAAGGCTGCAACTTTAATACGATATCTTTCGATACGCCCGCCGCCTTGACATTATGCGTGGCTATCTCATTGGCCTGCGGATTGTTGTCGTAACCATATATCTTATGTGTGAATTCGCGTTCCTGACTGTCGTCATTGTAAATCGTATCAAACAGTTCCTGGTCGAAGTCGTTCCACTTCTCAAACGCAAACTCCTTGCGGAACACTCCCGGAGCAATGTTACGCGCAATCAGCGCCGCCTCGATGGGTATCGTTCCCGAACCGCACATAGGGTCAATCAGGTCACATTCCCCTTTCCAGCCCGTCATCAATATCATTCCGGCAGCCAGCACCTCGTTCAGCGGGGCTTCTACCGCTTCTTGCCGGTAACCACGGCGGTGCAGCGACTCACCCGATGAGTCGAGTGAAAGCGTGCATGTGGTCTGTGCAATGTGTATATTCAGCAACACATCCGGACGGTTGATGCGCACGGACGGGCGCTTGTTGAAGTTCTCGCGGAAATAATCCACGATGGCATCCTTTACCTTATAAGAGACGAATTTGGAGTGACGGAACTCTTCGCTGAACACAACGGCGTCCACGGCAAACGTCTTTTCTACATCCAGAATGTCTTCCCAACGGATGGCTTTGATTTGTTCGTAAACCTCATCGGCATTCTTGGCGGTGAAGTTCTTGATAGGTTTCAGAATGCGGATAGCTGTGCGCAGGCAGAAGTTTGCCTTATACATCATTTCCTTGTCTCCACTGAAAGACACCATGCGTCGGCCTATTTCTATGTCGTTTGCCCCTAATGCAGTCAGTTCTTGTGCCAGTACTTCTTCCAGTCCTTGGAAGGTTTTGGCAATCATTTGAAATTGTTCGTTCATTTATTTATTACTGTTTGACTATTCTGTTTTATATTGATTTTCTCTATATATCTAGCGTGTTGCATCTATATATCCGATACGTCGCATCTGTATATTCCGGAAACTATCTGTTAAAGCCGGTCATTTCTTGGCTTTGGTCTGTACGATTCTTGCACCTGCCGGTACATCTTCCGTTACCCAGATATTGCCGCCCACCGTGGCACCCTGCCCGATGGTGATGCGTCCCAGGATGGTGGCGTTGGAATAAACGATGACGTTGTCTTCCAGTATCGGGTGGCGGGGGATTCCCTTGATGGGCTTGCCGTCCTCGTCCAGCGGGAAGCTCTTGGCACCCAGCGTGACGCCCTGGTACAACTTCACGTTGTTGCCGATGATGCACGTCTCGCCAATCACTACGCCCGTACCGTGGTCTATGGTGAAGTGGCTGCCGATGGCTGCGCCCGGATGGATGTCGATTCCCGTTTCGCTATGGGCCATCTCGGTGATGATGCGCGGGATAAGGGGCACACCGAGTTTCAGCAACTCATGCGCGATGCGGTAGTTGCTGATGGCGCGTATGGCGGGATAACAACTGATTACTTCTCCGAAACTATGTGCCGCAGGGTCACCGTTGTAGGCGGCCATCACATCCGTGGCCAGTGTGCGGCGCATTTCCGGCAGATGGCTGATGAACTTGGCGGCAATGAGCGCGGCTTCTTCGCGTTGGAGTTCGGTGCAGCAAGTGCATTCACCGTCTCCCGTGAAGCAAAGGCCGGCGAGTACTTGTCCGGTCAGCAGGTCGAACAAGCGTTCGATGTTTACGCCGATGTGGTACTTGACGGTGCGGCTGTTGACTGTGGAATTGCCGAAATATCCGGGGAAGAGAATAGCACGCGATAGCTCTACAATGTCTTGTAGTGCCCGGGCCGAAGGCAATGGAGTGCCGTCCGTGTGCTGATGGAACAGTCCTTTGTAAGACGAACTTTCCGATAGTTCATCGACTGCCTGTGTCAAAATGTGAGTAAAGTTCAATGGACTCATTGGGATATCCTTTTTATAATAAGGTGGGGCAAAGGTAACTATTCTCAGCGAAAATCCCTCATTTATAGTACGAAAATCCCACAAATATGGTATTTCCTGTGAACCGTTAACCCATTATCTTTGTCATTTAGAAAGAAGAGTATAATTTAAAACCAAATAAGTGATGAAAAAGATAGCTAAACAGCTCACCGATCTCGTGGGCAACACTCCTTTGCTGGAGCTGAGTAATTACAATAAATTGAAGGGACTGAAAGCCCGTCTGGTAGTGAAACTGGAATCATTCAATCCTGCCGGAAGCGTGAAAGACCGTGTGGCGCTGGCCATGATTGAAGATGCCGAAGCATCCGGTTTGCTGAAACCCGGAGCCACGATTATAGAACCTACCAGTGGCAACACCGGAATAGGGCTTGCTTTCGTAGCCGCCGCCAAAGGGTATAAGTTGGTTCTTACGATGCCTGACACTATGAGCATCGAACGCCGCAATCTGCTGAAAGCTCTTGGTGCCGAGTTGGTGCTTACGCCGGGTGCCAATGGCATGAAAGGTGCGATTGCCCGTGCCGAGGAGTTGAAAGCTGCCACGCCCGGTGCGGTGATTCTTCAGCAGTTTGATAACCCTGCCAATCCTGCCATGCACGAGCGTACCACAGGAGAGGAAATCTGGCGCGATACGGATGGGGTGGTCGATATTTTTGTTGCCGGTGTAGGTACGGGCGGAACGGTGAGCGGTGTAGGCGCTGCTTTGAAGAAGCACAATCCGGGTGTGAAGGTTGTGGCTGTGGAGCCGACTGACTCTCCGGTGCTCTCGGGAGGCGCTCCGGGAGCGCATAAGATACAGGGTATCGGTGCCGGTTTTGTTCCTAAAAATTACAATCCGGCGGTAGTGGATGAGATATTGCAGGTGACGAATGATGATGCCATCCGTGCGGGACGTGAACTGGCACAGCGGGAAGGTTTGCTGGTTGGTATATCTTCCGGTGCGGCAGTCAGTGTGGCTACCCGCTTGGCGCTTCTTCCTGAAAATGCCGGGAAAACAATAGTGGCATTATTGCCGGATACGGGCGAACGTTATCTTTCGACGTTGCTGTATGCGTTTGATGAATATCCGTTGTAATGTAAGATTTGCTACCCGCTATTTGCCATTACAAAGATATACTTTCCGCTCGATATGATGAAGGAAATGATAGGAGCAATAAACCCTACCTCACAAATAAAAATGAGGTAGGGAATATTTATTAGAGTGGATTAAAAAGTCTTATGTTAAAGACGACTCGATATTATATCCACTTAATATACTCTACAATACTACTATTTAAATATCTTTCTCCCAATTGTCGCGATAATATCAATAATCAAAAGAAGGGGTAAGATAATACTTGGAAAAAGATATGCTAACATAAATCGTTCTTTTGCAAATAAGAAATAAAATATTGGCCATGTAATAGCATTAATGATTAGAAAGATAAGCCATGCTCTTTGAGGAACATAACGAATACGAAACCTTACAACTTTTAGCTTTTTATATAATTCTATTGAAGAATACATGACAAACAACTCCCCTATGACAAGAATTGTTATTTGAAATCCTCCTTCAATATCTTTAACCGCCCACCAAGCTGCTAAGAATAAAAAAAGAATATAAATCCATGGAGTTAACTTATTTACCACTTTCATATCATCAATTATTATCTGTTTTTTTCCACCAATCAATTGTATTATTTCCAAATGTAGAAACAGCCGTACTTGTTGCTACTTTTGCATCCTCGCCATAGTTTTGGGCTTTTAGGGTAGTAGTACTTGCTTTTTTCGCCCTTGAAGCCCTAGGGTTACTTCCTGCTACTCGATTAGCATGATCGGCCTGACGATATAATAATCTCCCTGTTTCTGATTTTTGGTATGAGGTTTTCATTTTATCACCTACTATTCCTGCTGCCTTTCCAACAGCAACATCAAGAACGGCTGTTTCTGCATTCACATCACCGTTATTTATAGCTTGTGATGCAACACTCATTGTGGCATCCACAGCCATTTCTCCAGCAACCTTTATTACAGTACCTACTTTTGTACTGGCTTGAGCTACTTTAGTCAAAGCAATACCTTTGTTTACTACATTACCTAATCCTACTCCTGTCATACTAGTACCAGCAGAAACTATAATTGATTGTACATTGACATCTGTCAACGACTGCGTCCATGATTTTCTTTCGAATCTATTGCCCAATACTTGGAATCCATAATCAATAGCTCTACCAACGAGTCCTGCAACCCAAGGAATATTACCATCTTCATCAATATGTTTTATTGGATTATCAAAACAATAAGTATATGGACTCCACTGGTACATTTTCTCCGCCATCGGATCCACCGTATTCCATCTTCCCAGCACCGCATCATACTGTCTCGCCCCATAATCATACCAATTCAACCCTTTCTCCGTATTGAGTTCCTTGTCATTGTACTTGTAAGGCTGCACATCACTCCCTGTACTTAAGAATATGCCGCCGAAAGGGTAGTAATAACTTGTCTCTTCCACCTCGCCATTCTGGTCTGTCACCACCTGGTTGTTTCCCTGATGGTCCTTCAGATAATACTGATATTTCCTGTCGCTCAAAGAAACATATCCTTCCTCAGTCAGCAGACGTTTAGCCACACCGTTTTCATAGACCACATTGCCGCAATAATCCGTTGTCGTGGTGGTACTGCCTATTTTATGGATAGTGCGGAGTTTTACGCCATTCGCACCGTACAGATAGGAAATAGTACTGCCATCCGAAAAGGTGACCTTATCCGGCAAATTTAAAACATTATATTGAATATCTATCTCTTTATTCAAATCTTTCGTCATATTGCCGTTAGCGTCATACGTGTATTCGGTAGCCAGCTTTGCACCATCTTTGAATTCGGAACCGCTATTGCAGGCCGAAAGAGTAGCGGCATCACTCACAAATGTCAGCCGATTGCCGATCAGCTTCATTGTAAAATCATCAAACAGAGCGAACAAATAATCCCTGCCTCTAAAAATAGTTCATCTTTCAGAGACAGGGAATTTTCTGATTGGCGGAATAAAATTCTTATGTTCGAAACAGTCGAATAAATATCCGACCGAACGGAGAATGAACTATATGTATTCCCAACACTCCGGATTTTTAATTGAGTCAATAACCGAGAAAAAACCCGTTCTTCCTGCATCAGTAATAGCTATAGCTGAAATGTTATCTATTCTATAAAAAAAAGTACTATCCAAAACTCGTTCCGTGTTAAACAAAATGTCATCTAAGGCAATTAAGCGGATTCTTATCTTGATACTATCTTGATAATTATTTTTATCTAATTTAGCTATTTCCATACCAAAGGGATCAATTATTGCTTCAGGTCCAAAAGGAGTTTCCAAATCCTCTAATTTATCAGGAATAGTATCATTGTATTGTGTGTAATAAGTACCACTAAACAATAGGCTGTCATTAATCCAAAGCTTGATATAGTCTTGATTATTTCGACCATTCCAATTATTACCAGTGCAAGTGACAAGGATATAAAAAGGGGTATACTTTTTATGGCTTCTTGTACTGCATGAAGCCAACAAGAAGATCCCTATTATTACAAACAATACATTCTTTGTCATTTTCCTAATCTTTTTTTACCAAACCAATTTCTACTTAAAGGAGAATATTGATGTAGCCTATTATTTATATAATTATCCCTTATCGCTTTTATTTGATTGTGATAAAGAAGAGTTGCAGCATTATAATTCCCTTTATATAAGTCAACATAATAAGACTGCATCATTAAATTATTTGTATTTTCTTTATCATTCAAATGTTTCAATCCGCCTGTATGTCCCAACTCGTGGGCAACAGTTCTTACGTTATCTCCATTTAAAGTCCTTTCAACAAGATTAGTTCCAATTCTAATACTTAGTCCAAATAAAGACGCTTCGGCTGACACTTCACTCTTTGAATCAGACTTTCTTAATTGGTTCTGATTTACAATCTGAATAACATGATCTCGTTCTCCTATTTCACTTACCGATTTGACTACTTTAAGATTGAAATTCATTCTTGCTACAAAATCATTTTCAGAAATATTATATACATTAGTCACCTGACTAGTTATTGCAGTAGCCAGCTGATTCATATTTATATCTCTGTTACTTGAATTATTATAAAGAACAGCATTTACAGTCATAATATATTCAATTTTATCTGTTTCACGGTTATAGTGAGTTTGTACGCGCCAGTCCTTCCCATCAGGATCTATTCTATTTACCGGATTATTGCCACAGTACGCATAAGAATTCGTAGCATAATAGTTTTCGGCAGAAGGATCCATCGTCGTAAACCTTCCCAGCACCGCATCATACTCTCTCGCCCCATAATCATACCAGTTCAGTCCCTTCTTCGTATCCAGTTCCTTGCCGTTATACTTGTAAGGCTGAACATTCTGCGATAAAGCAAATACGCCACCAAACGGATAATAATGACTCACCTCCTCCACATTCCCATCTTTATCAACCACTACCCTGTTGTTTCCCTGATGATCCTGCAAATAATAGTGATACTTCTTATCATTCAAAGAGATATATCCTTCTCCTGTCAACAGCAGTTTGGCAATATTGTTTTCATAGATCACATTACCACAGTAATCGGTAGTGGTGGTAGTACTTCCTATCTTATGAACCGTACGAAGCTTCGTGCCGTCCGCACTATAAGTATACGTAACAGTACTGCCGTCACTGAAAGTTACTACATTGGGCAAATTTAAACAATTATACGTAATTCCTGTTATTCCCTTGTTTAAATCTTTAGTTAAATTACCGTTGGCATCGTAAGTGTACTCGTTCGCCTGCTTCACGATATCCTTAAAGTCCGTTTCATCATTACCTGCACCAGTAGACACCAGATCGTCCACGCGGGTCACCTGGTTGCCGTTCAGCGTGTAGGTCAGGGCATCGCACATACCGTAGGAAGAATAGCCACTACGGCCATAACGTTCCAAACCGGTGATGTTTCCATTTTTGTCGTAGCCGATCACCTTTTCAGAATACCGACCGGAGTTACTGTTGAGTTGATTGCCCTCTCCATAAGTACCATTCAGCAGGCGATCCAGGCCGTCGTAAGTGAATTTGTAGCCTCTTACCACGCTTTCACTACCTGCTTTCCACGTCATGCTACTAATGCTACCGTTATACTTCGCTGTACCGACACCTGTATTGTAGTACAGATTTTGAGTGAAGCGGGTACCGGTGGTCCCTGTCAACCAACCGCGCAGATTATAAGTGTAAGTCAGCTTATTCGTGGTAGAGCCATGCAAAGATTTAGTCATTAAACGGCCAAGATCGTCATACATAGCATCATACAAAGTTATTTTTGTTCCTCCAAGCGTGTGCTGTACCTTACTTATTCTGTCCGCATGGTCGTAAGAATAAGTATATACTTCTGTCCACGTACTCTTTCCGCTTGCTGTATGCGTGTGCGTCACGATGGCGGGTTTATCGGTAAACGTATAGGTGGTAACTGTCACATCATGACCGTCCAGCAAATTACTGCGTGTTTCTTGTGTTATGCGCCCTTTGATATCGTAGAAGTAGGCAACATAAATTTTACTGCTGCTATCTAGTACGTTTATGACACAGCCTGCCAAACGCCCTTTAATATAAGAGGTGTTTCCTTTAGAGAAATCGGAACTGTTGAAACCACTTTGACTTAGTATATAATAACTGTCATAAAAGTTCACGATATGTTGCACCGGACTTGAACTACTGTTCTTACCCGTACATTCTCCCTGCCTTATCAGTCGTCTCATAATATCATATTGATAGTATGTCCACCGACTATTCTTACGTTGATTTCCGTCTTGGGAGTAAATCATCTGGTCGTAATCATCGTATACGTACTCTACGTATTCAGCTCCGGGTAATTTCTTCCATATGCAATTCCCATGACCGTCATATTTATACTGAAAAACAAATAATTCTAGGTTAGCAGTTGCCTGATACATCGGTTGAAGCACAAAGCAGAGATTTCCCTTGCTATCATAAATATAGTAGGTGTCATGTGACCCCGTATCATTCATCTGGCGAGTCAACACGGTGCGTTCTAACTTGTCGGTGAAGGTATAGCTCACATTGTTATCTTCATCCGTAGTCTTTATTACATTCAGTAGATTGGCGGCATAGCAAGTGGTACCACCACTTAGGGAGTTATCGTTCGCTGTATAAAGTTTGCAGGCCAGGTCACCACCGGTGGTGTTTGCCAGATACTCTGCCTTCACCGCGCGGTTATTGCTGCTCCACAGTTTGCCTGCCCCGTACTGCTGTAATGGACGGTCTAATGGGGAAGCTTCATAAACGGGTCGATTGTAAGGATAGCTGTCATCATAGCCGCTACTTCCTTGAGCTGTGTTCTTGAAAGTACCAGTCTCTACATAATCAATCATAACGGGGATCGGAAGCCAGGAATTTGTTTTACGACCATAATAATCATACTCCTGAAGTGTTGCCAGACGCTGTTTTGCCACATTATTCTGCACAGTCTTGTTTACTGACTGGAACTGTCGTCCCAAGCCGTCAAAATAGTTGATGTCGTCCAGGTAAGAGCTGCCCACATTGTTCAACATCTTGCGATTGCGGATATAATTCTGTGTACTGACTTGCGCACTGATGACGCAAGCGGCTATCATTGAAATCAATAATGCTATAAATCGTTTCATAATATTTTAGTCCTTATAGTGATAATCATATTCTTCTACTGTTTTCCCGTCATTATCCAGAATCTTCGTCAAACGGCCGAAACTGTCGTATTCAAAGCTCGTCACTTCGCCATTGGGAGAAGTCATCGCCTTCATGCCCAGTAACGGTGTATAGGTGTAAGTTGTGACTGGCGCTTCAGGCAGTTTGGTGCGTAACGTCGTTACCAAAGAGGAAGGTGTCACCATTGAGGAGAGACTTTCAGGGGTACACCCTAATGCTGACTGTATTGCACTGTAGCTGCTCTTGCGTATTTCCGCTATCGGATATTGGTATCTATATCCCCAAACGTAGACAATGTCTTCTCCTTTGACATTGATATGTACAGGATTACCGTAAGTGTCATATTTCAGATATGTAACATCAGAGGCTGGATAATATGTACTTGATGCTCCTGCGGAGGAGAAGGTCACCGTATCATCCACTAAGTTTATAATTTTACCGCGAGTTATCGACTTAGGCAGATACTTGTTGCCGAAGACCTCATATTGTATCAATTTACTGTTTGCCAGTTTACCATCCACTAATTGTTTCACCTCCACCGGATAGGCCAGGAAATTCTTGGCTGTCATCATAGTGTAGGGAGCGAAGCTAAAATCGTATGGATAGGTGTAGCTTGTACTGCATACCTTGCCATTACTGTCCGTCACGCTTTCATTCTTGAGTTGGGAATGGTCATCGTACTTATAGGTCGTGGTGGTGGTCACGCTGTCTTGATAAACAGTTTTTGATTTTAGCAGACAGCTTTGGCTCTTGATACCATAAATTAAGGAGATGTAACGTCCCATATAGTTGTCATATTCATACCCTCCTGATATCCGTATAAGATAATGGCTTCCTACTGTATAGAATCTGGGACTTCGATTGAAGTAATCGGTAATAGTGACACCCGAATAGAAGTGTTTCTGCACTACACCATAGTTATAACTCTCTGACTTCAGCAAAGCACCGCTCTCGTTATAGTATTTGGTAGAGAGAGGCTTTCCACTACCCACCTCAGGCAATTGGTAAGAACACTCTGTGGAAATCTCGTTAGCTATACGGAAAGTATGGATGGTATATCCTTGTGAAGCACCGAAGCGTGTTTTGCGTACTTTTACATCCGGATAACATACAGCTGTTCCTACGGTAGAATAAGGTGCTGAGTGAAAGTTGTTGCTTGACAGGCTCAATTCAATGCCGTTACTTCCATAATTAAGGTTTGTACTCCAAGCACCAGGTGATACCTGACAATAGGCCAGAGTTTTATATTCGCGATGAAAGGCAATAGGAGTGAACAGCACGCCACCGGTAGCGGGATATTCATAAGTATAGCTCAATACAGGAGGAACAGAAGTACTGGAAGTTTCAAAATGGTTCACTGTCTTTACACGTACGCCACCGCCGCGATTATAACCCCGCGTCTCCATTGAAGCATCTATCACATACACATCGCCGGTAAAATCAGCATGTTTTGAATGCATATCACTTTGGTCTCCCAAGGCATTGGGAAGCGAGATTATAAAGTGAAAGCTCCCCGCTTCTTGCACGGTAAATAGAAGCGTTCTATTGAGATAGGATCCTGATACGCTGCTTAAATCAAAAGTTTCTGTATGATAGGTTCTCATTGCACCACCGGTGGGAGTAAACAGTAGCGTGTAAAAACTGCCCGCCATTTCACTCCATGTATTCAGACCATTAGATATATGTAATTTTATTTTTACTCTATCGCCTATATTTACTCTAAAAGAACCGTTAGTTTGGTCGGTCGGTACGTTACGGTCGCGCAAGCTCAATATGGATGAAACAGTAGTGAAACTCAATTGTTGTATCTCGTCACAATTAGGTACAAATTTATCACTTTGATATTCATGTGGTTCGTAACTGTATATTGCCATGCCACCAGTAGCGTATTGCACGCTCCTCAGCATGCCGTTATGCAAATATTCGGGATTGCAGGCACGGTTGCCTACATAACCTGCCTGGTGCAATACCGCATTCGTACCCTGATTCCAATGCAAGTTGCTGAAGTCTGGTATCATATACTGGTTCTGTCTCTGTCCATTGTAGTATCCCCAATAATCTACTGCAAAGGAAGTTTTTGGAGGTAGGCCGGTAGGGTTGTAATAATCGAACGAAAGCCGATTTGTCTTTTTTCTCAAAGCGTCCACTTCGTAAACGGCATCCAGTTTCAAGCGCTTGTTCAAGTGGTTTAATTCGAAGAAACCGTTTGTGTCTTGGAGAGGAGAAGACCAGGTATTACCGCCCACCGCAGATTCAAAATAAGTATAGTCGAAGCATATTTTACGTTCGGAGCTACTCCACTGGGAAGCCGAGCGAGCTTTTATCACAATTGTATCCAGTTTCTGGCTGGATGACAAGTCGACGCGATTACTCATCTTGAACTCTACAATATAGTTGTCGGTAGTAATAGATTTCAATAAAACTTCTTTCGATTGAGTTTTCAAGGAGGTCACTTTAGGTGGAGTGCCGCATTGCATGTTAGCTACCAAGCTCCCGCATTGCTGCACGATATGTTCGCCGTTTTCCGACCTGCTGAAAATCACATTATCCTTTGTTTCGTATGTATAACGGACAACCTGCCTGTTAGGATATATAGAACTGCTCAGCAGGAAAGTACGGGAAACGGGATTCATGGCACCATCACCTTCCTGCCAGTCTTTAGGGAGAGCACCAAAGAGATGTTGTGTACCATCTTCGGTAGTAATCTGCCATTGCTCATAGCTACCCTGATTCTCTATCTTCAGTGGTCGGCTGGCATCTATCTGATGAGCGCTACCGTTGCGATAGTCAATGAAGAATTTGCCGCTTCCACCTGGGAAGGAGAAGTAGAATACATCGGGTTGTAGGCGGGCTTCGGTGGCTTTCTTATAATAAGTCTCATATATTTTTATGTCATCCAGGCGAGAAAAAGCATTCGTATATGCGGGAAAGCTTCCTTGTGGATAATCGCTGGTATAAGTGATATTATAGTCCGCTTCCTCATCCAGTCTACCTACAGCACTTTGTACAATCATGCCGCCTGCATCTAGGTTCCAGCCGAGACCTACCTGGCTCGCTTCCTCCGCCACTTTGATGCCCGAAGTATTATATTGTAAAGTGATTGGAAGTTCCACCGCGCCATCCTTCAATATATAAAGCGTATGTGAGATTTCGGGATTGCCGTGAAAAAGTCCCACAGGATGGTCTATGTACTTCATGAAAGAGGCTATCGTAGGAGCCTGAATATTGATATAAGAGTCTTGCCCGTTATTCTGGGCATAGCCGTTCACAACCAGCCCACAAAAAAAGAGAGATACCAATAGTTGTTTCATTGATTATTTGTTTTTTAGATGATTAATTATTCTTGTAATATTCTGTATATAAATCTATGTTATTCACGTTTGGGGATTAGAAAAGTGATCAGTGTGTAATTCCCCTCCTCTGAGGAGGAAGGGAATTACAAAATTGGATAGCACGACTTCTTGTAATACAATATTTACATCGTCATCGCATTCACCCCCAGCACACCCGCTATTGCCGTCACTACCGCCACGGCCACCTTCAGGATCATACTCCATACTGATTTCTTGATTGTCATAATTTTACACCTCCTTCCTGTCATCCTTTAATTTCTAATTCTGTCAATGTTTTCTTTAATTTCTAACTCTTAATTTCTCAGAGTTCCTTCTTCACCTCGAAGCACGGGCACTCCTTCACCCATTCCACCGGTTCCACCACCCCGTTCCCGTTCAGGTCCGGGCTGAGATCGCGGTGTCCGCAGACGTAACTGTTGCGGAAGCGTGTCCTTTCACGTGCGCACCGATGAGTTCCGGCGGGCGGGTATTGACGACAGTGCCATCCCGACGAATGTAATAGTGATAGCCGATGCCGCGGAAGCCGCGACGGCGATGGATAGTTTCCAGTTCTTCTGTCGTGAGGGCACGGTCTGCCCGGGTGGCGCTGCAATGCACCACAATCAAATTGATACTTCTCATGGATTGAATGAATTTTTTTAAATGAATAGTTTAGCCAGTCTTCGTTTAGTTTCTGATTCTTTTTTCCGATTGAAGACAGAGCGGCGGAGGCACACAGTGTTTATTTAAATCTGATGCCCGGGAAACCCTCTGCGTCTCCGCGCCTCTGTGTGCAATTCCCTATCCTAACGGATTCTCGTCCACACCGCCGCCGGAACCGCTACCGCTATCGGAGCCGCTGCCGCTTCCTGAACCTCCCGTCTGGCTTGTTTCGTAGGGAATACATTTCACACCGGTCACCATGGAACGGGTCGAGGTCGTGCGGTCGAGGTTCTTCTTGTAGCAGGGCAGGAACCGCACGGTCATTGTGGCCTGTGCAGCCGATACCTTGTCGGCGGTTGCCACACCTCTGCCGTTGGATTTCATGGCCATACGGAATGTGCCGAAGCCGTCCAGGGTCACACTTTCGGAAGATTGCAGGTGGGTGGTCAGCACACGCACCAGGTTGTCGATAACGTTTTTCGTATCACCCTTGCTCAGAGAAGAGTATTCTGCTATTTCCAGGGCAATCTGGTCGGTGGAAACATTTCCTTTCAGGACCACACGAGGATAAAATACTTTTATTCCATTCTTGTTTTCCAATATGGATTGGACTGTTTTATATAATACTGCCATAATTTAATGATGTCGTTTAGTTTAGTTAATAAAATGGTTTTGTTTTGTGTCTTAAGCTTAATCACACTGCAAATATAAGCCTTATATTATGAATGGAAGAATGAAAAATGCCGTTTTTCTCATAAAATGCATCTGCTTGATTTACTGTTTGTAAACTCACCCCTTGTTGCATAAACTCAACAGGAACTTCCCCGGCTGACGTATCTTCCCACAGCTTTCGCGTATCGTCGAGAAGCCTTTCCACATGGGGTGGCCGATGATGCCGAAATTGCTTTTGAGGATGATGGCTCGTTGTTCCTGGGGAGAGATCCCGAATTGGCGGAGATTGAAGAGCAGCCCGTCAAGGTTGCGGTTCATCCCGTCCTGGGGCGGTTGCATACGACGGACGTCTTCGGCGGTCCACTCTTTGCGGGGTTGGCGGGAAGAGGCTGCTGACGGTGCAGAAGGAGTTGACGGTGAAAAAGTGTCCGTAGTAGCGGCAGAAGAAGGGAAAAACTCCTCCTCTCCGTCTCCCTCCGCGGACTCCCGGTCCGCGTCCTGAGTTCCCACCTTGGGGGAACTATTGAGGAGGGGATGTTCTATGCTTTGCTGTGCTATGCTATTCTGTGCTATGCTATGTGTACCGGATGTTACATTTTCGTGGATAAATGTTACATTTTGGGACGTATTCGCTGCACTTTCGGGAAATTGGCCGGGAGTTTCGGGAAACGGTCCGGCGGTCTCCTCCTGCTCTTCGGTGTCACCATCCTCTTGTTCGTCGGTGGTGAGATTGAAGCGGCTGTCTATCGCGGAGGTCTTGCGGCGTTTGGTGCTGAAAAGGTATTGTTTCTGTATTTCGGCACTGGTCAGCACGCCGCACTCCCTGAAGAGCGTGGCATCGAATATGCCGTATTCGGCGGCAAGCGTGAGGATGCGTTTCACGTCTGCCGCCGTCTGCTGGTAGAGGTTGGCGGAGATGTCTTCGTAAAAGAATGCGTCGGTGAGGACGTAGTAGCCTTCGCCGCCGTAGATGCAGGAAAATGCGCTTACCAGTGTGGCAAGGGCGCCGTCGCCTTCGCGCTTCATGATGCGGCGCACCAGGCGGTTCTGCATAAAATCTATGTCAAGGGGGAAATAGTCAAGTCCCCGTTTTTTTATTCTGGACATGGTGTCTGGTTATGTAGGGTTTTGATGCACCACAGATTACACAGATTTGCACAGATTAGGGAAGATATCTCTGATTATTAATAAATTAATTCTGTGCTAATCTGTGTAATCTGTGGTGAAATAATTCATTTCTATACAGTTACGATTCCTCGCAGACCGTTTCCCGCAGCCTTCTGCGTTTTCTTGCCACGCTTTCGTTCACCACTTGGCGGGCATGGAGGATCAGCTCCATACGGAGTATACGGTCTTGAATATCAGTTATCACGGGATACATATGTGTGTCATTCACGGAGTGTGAATCCATGTAGCGTTTCTTACTGGCTGCGCTGCGGCACTCCTTGCAGCAGTAGTCCGGAACCTGTGTCTTCCGGTTGACATAAAAAGCCTCTGCCGGGAGTTCCCGCAAACAGGAGTGGCAGGTACGGATAGGAGGGTTAAGTGTTTGTTTCATAATGATATAAATATGTGTATATTGAATAATCGGATTTTGTTTCTTGCATCTATATATCTGTCGTGCTGCATCTATATACCGGATGTGCTGCATCTATATATTCAACACGCAGGAGCTATATATCCTGCACGTTGCATCTATATATCCGTTCTTGTGGGTTCCCTTATTCGGAGGGTGAAACATTTGTTTTTCATAATTTCATGCAATTTATTTGTTATTCTAAAACAAAGAGATTACTTTTGTCGGAGCAAATATAGATAGATTTTCGTATAAAAAACAAACAGTTTTAGATATTAATTCTCATAAAGTGCATAACTGCATATCAATGAGCGGGATATAGATACTTAATTATTTACAACATAAAAGACAATGGAAAAAGAACAGGATTTATTATTCAATGTAGCCGACATCGTGAAACGCGCCAAGCGAGTACTGAATTTCAAGACGGATGCCGAGCTGGCGACCCACCTGGGTGTGTCGCGCTCCACGTTGAGCAACTGGATTGCACGGAACAGCATCGACTTTCCGCTGCTGCTTGAAAAACTGAAAGAGGTGGATTACAACTGGCTGTTGGTGGGAAAAGGCCAGCCTATGCATCAATCGAAATACTGCCATGGCGGAATCGTTTCGGGCGAAGTGGAGATGATTCATAACCCCAAAACGGCTGATTCGATGGCCGACCGCAGCGTGTCGCTATACAATATCAACGCTGCCGCCAACCTGAAAACATTGCTTGCCAACAAGCCCCAGTATGTGGTAGGAAAGATACAGATACCCGACATACCTGTCTGCGACGGCGCGGTCTATATCAGTGGAGACAGTATGTACCCCATTCTGAAATCGGGGGATATCGTGGGCTTTAAGGAAATCAGCAACTTCAGTAGCGTGATTTACGGGGAGATGTACCTGGTTTCGTTCAACATCGACGGCGACGAATACCTGTCGGTGAAGTACGTGAACCGTTCTGATGCGGAAGGCTGTATCAGACTGGTGAGTTACAATCCGCACCATGAGCCGATGGACGTGCCCCTCGCATGCATACAGGCGATGGCGATTGTCAAATTCTCCATCAGAAAGAACATGATGATGTAGCAGTAGAAAGAGGGGCGGGAGGCTATACTTCGCTCGGGCGCAAGCCGAAGGACCTGCAAGTCATCTTTTCGACTTTGACTTCCCATACCTTCACGTTGCGTACGGCAGGTTCGCTGTATTTGAATTCATACTCGACGTATTGTTGCATGACTATGTCGAGTATGTTTCGTTTTTCATCCATGTCTTCGATGAAACGGACCTTGCCCCGACACATCACGCTGCGCGACTTCATGCTGTAGCTGCATGCCACCTGCCGGTGCATATACACCAGTTCGTGCCCTTCGCAGAAGGTGATGCAGACTTGCGGATAGCGTTCCACCATTTCCACTTTGCTGCCCTCCGGTCCGGAGTGCAGATAGATTACTCCATCCCGGTAGGCGAAGTTCATGGGAACTACGTAGGGGTTACCCTCCTGGTCGGTGATGCCCACCATGCAGTAAGGGCATTTGCGGATGATTGCTTCAATTTCCGCCGGTTCGGTGATTGCGATTGTCTTCATAAGGCTGAATGGGTGTTTTATCCGGTGCAAAGGTAATCATTTTATTGATAAAGCCCAGACGGCGGTTGAAGAAGCGGGCGAAAAGCCCTACAATCAGTGCGGCGATTATCGTGCCTTCACGCACTCCCTCTATGGTTCCTGCCAGCAACAGGGATGCGGCACAGGCGAGGAGCGCCAGCGTCGTGTCGAAACCGATTTTAGTGATTCCGAATTCTTTTCCGGTGCGCAGGGTGATGGCTTTCACAAAAGCCTCGCCGGATAGCATCACTACGTTAGCTATTACCTCCATGCTCACCCCTAAACCAAGTATGGCGCAGCCTGCCACCAAGGAGAGTATCTGTGCGGCGTATCCTGCGGGAGTGTAACCCGCCAGCAACGCCATGGAGCAGTCGATGAAGAAGCTGAAAAGCAGGGCTACGGGAATTTGCAGGAATTGTTCTTTCTTGAAGTCTTTTTTCAGCAGGCATACTTGTCCGGCTATCAGCAGGGCGTTCAGCAGGAGGGTGAATTGTCCCAGGGTGACGGGGAATTTTAAACTCAACGTATAGGGGAGGCTTGATATGGGCGATGATCCCAGGTTCGCTTTTATAATCAAACTAATGCCGAATGCATTCACAAATAAGCCCGCGATGAAAAACAGATAACGGGCTGTAAGTTCTCTTTTTGCCATATTATAAATCTTTTTACCTAAATGTTCACAATTAGTTCACATAATGACGAGTCGATAAATGATAATTTACCAGCGTAGCGCTGGAGCAAGGTTCTCCTTCGGCGTGCAAGTAATCTTTCAGACACGGATGACACGGATGACGCGGATTCTTTTTTCCTTCGGTGTGATATGCCGGTATGTATAGCGCAGCTTTAAAAATCCGCGTCATCCGTGTCATCCGCGTCTAAAAGATTAAAGTCCGCGTTCGTCCGCCTTATCCGCGTACCCATTCCCTCGCCGATAAATTATCATTTACCGAATGACTCCCTTTTTTTATTACCGCTGCAAAGTTACGGCTTCCATCTACCTTCTCACGGTTCAATATTCGAAGCAGATTGTTCAAAAAGTGGGATTTTTTTGTGCTATAGTTTCCTAAAGAGTATATTTGTGCTTCAAAAACGGAACTTTATGCAAGAAGAATACCTGCTGTATACTCGTTGGAAGGCGGACCTGCCTTCCTATCCCTGCCGGATGGAAAACGGAGAGTTTCTGTTTTGCCTGCAAGGTGAAGTGCAACTCTATATCAACCAGCAGAAGTATGCACTGACTGCCGGGAGCGTGATTCTTGTTTTCCCCGGGCAGATTGTGTTTTATGCCGATGCTGCGGATGAATTGGAATTGGCGGTCTTCGCTTTTTCCAGTCAGTTCCGGCATGAGATTTTCTATTCGCTGCCTTCGGACAAAGTGTCTTTCTTGCGCGAACATAATTATAGCTCGTTTCAGGGTGAAGAATGGGATGGGATACGCAATCATTACCTGTGGCTTCTGCAACAGAAGTCTGCGGATGACGGAAATGTGTATCAGCGCGAACTGGTTATCTATTGTTGCCGGATGCTTTTCTATGAGATTTGTAACCGGTCGGAACGGCTTTACCGGCAGACGAAGTCGAACCATCTGCGCTGGCGGTTGAAGGACAGGTTTATAGCATTGGTCATAGAGTCGTTCAGGGAGGAGCGCTCGGTGGATTACTATGCGGATAAACTCTGTGTCACTACCCGGCATCTGAGTAAGACGATTCAGCAGACGGTGGGCTGCACGGCGAAAGAGTGGATAGATGATTATGTGATACTTGAACTCAAAGTGACGCTTCACTCCACAGCACTTTCCATACAGGAAATAGCCAACCAGTTCAATTTCCCCGACCAGTCGTATCTGGGCAGGTATTTCAAACACCATACGGGGATGTCGCCCACGGCCTACAGGGCGATGAAGTGAATGAGTGACGAGCTACAAGCTGCGATTGACCAGCGTTTTCCAGCGTGATAGTAGAGAATGTGATGATGCAAAGGTAAAGTCAAAGCAAAATAAAAGAACGCAAATTACACGAATTACAAATCAGATAAGCATTGATTATCAGAGATGTGAAAATAAATAATTCATGTAATTTGCGTTCTAATCTTTATTTTAAACTACATCAGCGCAAAGTCCAGCTGCTTCTTCTCCAGATTGGCGCGTGCCACTTTAATCGTAATGGCATCTCCCAAACTGTACGTGCGGTGCTTGCGGCGTCCGCGCAGGCAGTAGTTCTTTTCGTCGAACTCGTAGTAATCATCGTCGAGGTCGCGGATAGGTATCATACCTTCGCACTTGTTCTCGTTCAGCTCCACGTACAGGCCCCACTCCGTGACACCGGAGATTACACCGTCGAATACCTGTCCCAGGCGTTCTGTCATAAACTCTACCTGCTTGTACTTGATGCTGGCACGTTCGGCATTGGCTGCAATCTGTTCCATGTTGCTGGAATGGTCGCAAAGGTCCTCGTACTTCTTCTCGGAAACACTGCGTCCGCCATCCAGATATTTGGTCAGCAGGCGGTGCACCATCATGTCCGGGAAACGGCGGATGGGCGAGGTGAAGTGGGTGTAGTAATCGAACGCAAGTCCGTAGTGCCCGATGTTGTGCGTGGAGTAACGCGCTTTCTGCATGGCACGGATGGATACGGTTTCGATGAGGTTTTCTTCTTTCTTGCCTTGAATGTCATCCAGCAGGTGGTTGATGGATTTGGAGACGTCCGTCTTGGTTCCGCTGGTGCGCAGTTTGTAGCCGAAGCGGGCGATGAATTGCGCCAGATTGTCCAGTTTCTCCGGGTCGGGCAGGTCGTGAATACGGTAAGGGAATACTTTGGGCTTCTTGCTTTTCGGTACACGGCCGATTTTTTCGGCCACGGTGCGGTTGGCAAGGAGCATGAACTCTTCTACCAGCTTGTTGGCATCTTTAGACATTTTGAAGTACACGCTGATGGGCTTGCCCTTTTCGTCTATCTCGAATTTCACTTCATAGCGGTCGAAGTTGATGGCTCCGGCTACGAAACGTTTCTGCCTTAATGCTTTGGCGATGGTGTCCAGCATGAGTACTTCTTCTTTGAAGTCACCCTCTTTGGTCTCGATAATCTGCTGTGCTTCCTCGTAGGTGAAGCGGCGGTCGGACTTGATGACCGTGTGGACGACACGCGCATCTTTCACGTCTCCCTTCTCGTTGATGTCGAAGATGACGGAGTACGCCAGTTTCTCTTCATTGGGACGCAGGGAGCAGATGAAGTTGCAGAGGCGTTCGGGCAGCATCGGAATGGTGCGGTCCACCAGATAGACGGATGTGGCGCGTTTCTCGGCTTCCTTGTCGATGATGCTTCCTTCGGTGACGTAGTGGGTGACATCCGCGATGTGTACTCCCACTTCCCACAGACCTTCTTTCAGCCGGCGGATGGAGAGGGCATCGTCAAAGTCCTTGGCATCCTTGGGGTCGATGGTGAAAGTGGTCACGTTGCGGAAGTCCTCGCGTTTGGCTATCTCTTCATCGGATATTTCAGCAGGGATTTTGTCCGCGGCTTTCTCTACGGAAGAGGGGTAGACGTAAGGCAGTCCGAACTCGGCAAGGATGGCGTGCATCTCGGTGGTGTTGTCGCCCGCCCGGCCCAGGATGTCGATTACTTGCCCGATGGGATTCTTGGCTTTGTCGGGCCATTCCACTACTTTCACGATGGCTTTGTCGCCCGTTTTCCCACCTTTCAGCTTTTCTTTGGGGATGAAGATATCGTTGGCAAGCGTACGGTTTTCCGTCACCAGGAAGGCGTAGGAACTGGCAACTTCCAGCGTGCCTACAAAGGTGTCGTTGGCGCGTTCCAGCACCTCGATGACTTCGCCTTCGGCCTCGCGCCCGCGGCGTTTGGCATAGAAGGAGATGCGTACTTTATCGTTGTTCATGGCGTGTGCCGAGTTACGTTCGGCAACGAATATCGGGTCGCCTCCACCTTCGGGGATGAAAGAGTTCTTTCCGTTGCTCTTGCGCTGGAAGGTGCCTACCATCTCTACGCCGTGGTTGTTCAGCTTGTACTTGCTTTTGTCCACTTCGGTGATGTAGTCGTCCAGCAGCAGGTCGCTCAGAATGTCCTTACAAAGCATCTTCAGGGGATGCGTAGTAAGGTGGAGTTGTTCGAATATGTATTTCAGGGACAGTACTTCGTCGGGTTTCGAATGGAAAAAATCCATCAGTGCGCTCACAAGCTCTTTCTTTTTCATTCGCTTGCCGGCTTTCTTTTCTTTGTTCTTAGCCATAAGTTTTCTTTCTTTATGAATGTATTTTGCAAAGTAAACAAATAATCGGTTAGATTGGTTGAAAATCATTTAAATTCTGATGGATTCATTATAGAGATAAGTAAGAATGTTCTGTCGTAGATATTAAAAGCAAAGTGCACCTCAAAGCTTTTTACCGGGCTTTGGGTGCACTTCATAAAAGACGTAGCCTCTTTTGTGTGTTAGAGAGAGAATTTAGTTAATAACTGAGCAAAGAATCTTTTCATTTTAAAGAACGTACGACACGGAAACCAATGTTGCCGAACCATATGTCACCACCGGGGTAACCCATATCTGTCTTGATGTGAGCGCCCAAGAGACGTGCATTGCTATTAGAGCAGTTCGTATCGTAAGTTGAGAAACAACCTCCGCGTGAGAAAACCAGGCGGTCCTCATCTCTGGGCTTCTCAGGGCCCCATGGGTCAGTTTCCTCAGCATCACTGATATAACCTAACTGAAGGAGCCATTCTCCGGTGTATTCTTCAACGTTGCCTGACATATCATAGATTCCCAATGAGTTGGGTTTCTTCAGTCCTACCACATGGAGTACAGGTTCTTCTCCCACTATTGAGTTTTCTCTATACCAACCTACCTCATCGAGGTCGTTGCTGCCTGCATAGTAGTATGGTTGGTTTTCGTTGTCGGGGCCGCCTTTGGCTGCATATTCCCATTCAGCGCTGGTAGGCAGGCGATAGCCGTTGGCTGTTTTATCGCGGGTTACGTCGGCCTCATATAGTTCCGTATTGGTAGCATCCCATAATTCATTCTTGAATGTATACACCGGTTTGTAACCTTTACGTTCGCTCAGCTTATTACAGTAGAGCATGGCTTCATACAGTGTCACGGTATGCACGGGCAACAGGTCGCTTTTCTTGTTGACTGACGGGTTATAGCCCATGACATCCTTAAACTCGCGTTGTGTCACCTCATAACGTCCTATCTCAAATGCTGAGATATTGACTTTATGTGCATTCTCCTTGTCTACGTACATGCCGCTTAAGTCGCGGCCGATGATAAATGAACCGGCTCCTACGGTTACCATTTCAAAAGTAGTGTAGTTGGGATTCTCCTCATCGCCTCCTCCACTGGGCGGATTGACACCACCGGATTGCAGTGTGACGATAGCCATATATGTCTTGACATTCTTTTGGTCAGAAGAAACTACTGTATACTGTACCGCGTCGGTGAAGTCTTGAACTGTACCGCTGGCAGGAGTTACGGTGGCTCCTTCTGAAGGTACTATAACGGGTTTCAGTGCAGTGACATCCGTACCGGCCGGCATCGTAACCGTAATGACAGGATAATCTATCTTAGAAGATACTTGTCCTGGAATGATAAAGGCTGTGATGTCTGCCGCAGCAGGTTCTTCCTCTTTCTCTACACCTTTCTGGGTGATGATGAGCATATAAGTATCCAGCACTTGGTCGCCGAAAAGGGCGGATATTTCTACCGTGGTCTGGCGTGCATTTTCTGCATTGTTTTTGGCTACGGATAAAGAGAGACGGTTTTTGCTGCAATTGGCCAGACACCACATTTTGTCGGCAGCCGGAACGGTGGCTTTCAGGGCAATGCCATCCATGTCTGCTCCGGCGGCGTCGCCGAGTGTGATGTTGCTTGTGAGGGTACCTTCTTCAGATACTGACAGAATGCCGTTTTCTTCATCGAATGACATGATTCCTTCACCGAAAGAAGACATCGAGGCTGCTAACTTTATCTGAGGGACAGCTTGTTTGTCGTCATCATCGGAACAGGCGGTAAAGGAAATGCTGCACAATAGCGCGACAATAAAGTAATAAAATTTGTTCAAATTCATAAGATGTGTATTTTAGTTGTTATTTAATGGTTCTTACTACGCGGAAACCGATGGTGTCATATGTTGCTGTAGGATCCATCTTATCAGTGTAATATACTTTTCCTTTGGTGTCGTATGTGGAGTAATAGCCACCCCTGTAGATCTTTGTATCATTGAGATTCTCGGCAGGGCCAATCGGATCCGTTTCCGGATCCAGGGGATATTCATAACCGTAAGGTACACCGTAGTCGTAGCACCATTCACCGACATTTCCACTCATATCATAAATTCCTAATTGGTTGGCTTTTAGCTTGGCAACCTCGTGCAGTGCGGCACTACCGGCGACAGTTGAATTATTTTGCCACCAACCTACTTCACTATAGTTGTCACTGCCGGAAAAGACTGTTAGATTCTTGCATCCTTCATTACCTCCCTTAGCGGCGAATTCCCATTCGGCTGAAGTCGGAATTCTGTAACCGTTGGACACAGTGGCCGGGTCATAGATGTAGTTTGGAATTTCTGTGACTCCTCCGAACCAGATATCTTCTATTCTGATGGTACCTTCTTGCTTGTAAGCGGGAGTCAGCCCTTCTTTTTCACTCAGTTTATTGCAGAATTCGCAGGCTTTGGACCAGTCTACTTTGTTTACGGGATAATTGTCTCCTCTAAACTTCTTATCTGAAGGATTTTCACCCATAATTTCTTCATACAGCTTTTGCGTAATTTCGGTCGTAGCGATATAGAAACTGCTCACGGTGACGTCATGTGTATAGCTTTGGGTATAGTCTTTTCCTTCTCCGAACTTAAAGGTTCCTCCTTCCACTACTACCATGTCCATACTGCTGTTGAGCTTGGCTTGCTTTACACTCAGGCGCAGGGAGGAGATTTCTGTTTCTTCCGTTTTCCCTGTTGCTGCAACGGTGATTTCTGCGGTATTATCCGATTTGGCAGCAGTAGGAGATATCCGGATGTTCAGTGTTCCTCCGGTTAAATCGGCGGTGAACCATTTGGCGCCTTCAGGAACGGTTAATGCATATTCTACATCAATTGTCTGATCCTCCAGAGTAGTACCTACCGGTATTGTCACCTCACCGCCGACATAAGAAATGTCGAGTGTGCCTCCTTCCAGTTTGGCATTGGCAGGTGCAGTCATCTGATCTGTTTTCAAAATCACTTCTCCTTTTGGAGTAATCTTGGCACCCTGGTTGATTGTCAGTTCCAGTGGAGCGATTTCGGCACCGGCAGCTACTGCTGTCAGCGTTACAGTGGTGGAGCGGCCTTGCGCCTCTTTGGAAACACTGACTTCAATGTTCAGCTTATTATCGGTAATAGTAGCTTTACACCATGCAGCATCTTTGGCAGGAACTGTAACCGTATAAGTAATGTCAAGATCGTAATCTTCCATGCCACAGGTCAACGGAATAGAGAAAGTACCTCCCTTGCCGTCTACGGTAACTCCATTTGAGGTTACAGTCGCCCCTTCGGGAAGAGTTATGTTTTGGGTACTGAGTGTGATGTTGCCTTTTAGCGGCTCGTCGTCATCACTACAAGAAGCGAACATTATGCAACCGGCAATCAAAGCCAGGCATGTGTTGAGCAAATGATAAGCTTTCATACTTTGTGAAATTTTGATTAATACTATTAGTTATTTGTATCGTAGTTAATTAGCCATTGGGTAATATTGCACGGCTCTGTATGCTGTGAAATAGTTTTCCGGATGATCGACGTCGGTGAATTTTATCCAGTTGGGTGATTTCTTGTCGTCAGACGTCAATGTAAAGGTACGTTGGATGTCATTGCCGAATGGTGTGATCAGCGCATTGAATTTGAAATCTGTATAATAGGTCTTTCCGACGGTTGAACCCTCTTCGGAGAACTTCAGAGAAATCTTGTCTTCTCCGATCAGTTCGTAATCGAAAGCCAGATAGCCACGTCCCTGGGCACAGATGAACTGGAAGGCATAGTAATTGCCCAAAATGTTCCTCTCGTTGCCTAAATAACAATAAGTCATATCGTCATTATTGGCTTCGAGTGCTTCGCGGGATATATCCCACAAGGCCTGGCCGTAAGGACTGAATCCGCTGTAAGTAAAGAACCAGTTAGTACTGAGCAGCATTTCGTTGATAGAAGGATAGGTAGGGATGAATATACCCGTAGCATCATTGGAGGGGATGAATGTACCATCCTCTCCTAAATCCGGATTTAAGATCAGGCCTTCGATGACATTATTGCCCAATTGTACGGGCTGGTAGAATTTGCATCCTGTCAGGGTGATGATGAACGGTTGATAATCGGTGATGGTTTCTTCCCCTTTCTTCCGGTAGATACAAAGTGTGTGCCCTATCAGGCGTGTTTCGAAAGCCTGTTCCTCATCCTGGTAAAGTAACCGGTAATATTCGGAAAACTCTTTGTCTTTCAGCTTGATATCTTTCAGATAGTCGCTCCATTTCAAGGCGGCGGACATGGGGGTCATCGTCATGTACGAACCACTCTTTTTCCCTTTCAGCCGGATGATTTGTTCGTCGGCTTGCAGTATGGTGAATTCAAAGTCTCCTTCCAGTCCGTAACCGTCTCCCATCCCTTGACTGTTGGAGGGGTCGGAGAAAAAGTGGAGTATTTCGTTGTAAGTGTCAAAGGAAAGTACGCATCCTGCACTTTGCTTCAGGGTATAGGTGCTGACCGCTGTTTTGTCTGCACCTGCGGTCTCGCTGGCTACGGTTACCCGGTAACCGGGCTGGAAGTTGAGCAATACGTTGAATCCTCCGTAACTTTGCGTAGAAGAGGGGTAATACTCCATTAACCAGCCGTTGGGTGAACTGAGCAGAATTTCTTGTACTGTTTCTATTTCTTCCGCAATGCGGTTGGCGGAAGTATCGTCAAAAATCGGATCTATCTTGGGTGTACATGAAAAGAACAATCCGGTGGCGAGAATTGATAATATATAATGTGTCAGTTTCATACTTAATTCATTATTAAAGGTTTTCTAAATCAACTTCAGACAATGAGCCGGAGCGGCGTTGTACGATGTCGCGCAATTTGTCGATGTCAATGCTCCAACTGTCTTTCAGGTATTTTCTCACGATATCAAACTTTTTCTCCAGTTTTATTCTGCCGAGGGCTCCGCCGTTATTCAGCACATTCTGCCAGTAACCGGCATCGTGGGTTATATAATTGGAAATGATTTCCACGAAATCTTCATCGGGTGAGAAACTTGCGTAACGGGTTACGAATCCCATTGTGTTGGCAACCTCGTCACTCTCCAGATTTAACCAGCTTGGTCCCTGGTAATCGGTTGAAATCAGGTTGAAGTCTGTGGAATAATTCTTTGTCTGATGCAATATATGTGCAAACTCATGATGCATGGTTTTAAAGAACCAGGTGTTTAGAAAATCAATGTTCGGATTGTTGACATCCAGTTCGTTTACATTGTACAAAGTGATTTTCAAACCACCTTCTGCTGTTCCCAATACGACTGAACCTTGACTGTTGTATGCTTTTGAACCGATCAGCTGAATCATTCGCGGACAATAGGTCTTGATGAATGTTTCTCCAAGTAGCTCGTTGTAGGAATCTATCCAGAGATACTTGGTCAGTTTGGCCATGGCCACACATTTGTCGTATTCGGCAGGAATCAGATTGTACGTGTTGTCTGATTCTTTGTCTATATATTTATAGTTGAACTGAATGTTGTACGGGACGATATAGTTGAGCAATAGCCAGGTATCGAATGCATCCCGTTCGGGAGATTCAGTATTGAAAATGCTGTGACTGTCCAATTTGTCTTCGCTGCATGCTCCCAATACAATGGAAGCGGCAAACAATAAAGTATAGATATATTTTTTCATGTTTCCTCCTTATTTTAGTTGTTTCTCGGGTTGGCTTCCAGACCGGCAGCAATAACCTCTTGCGGTATTTGAATGGCGCGACGCAGGTCGTCCACCAGCAATACGTCGTCTGCTTGTCCATCTCTGTTGTGGGAAAATTCAATTCCGTATCGTTTTATATCATTCCAGCGAAGGCCTTCGTGGACAGTGATGACACGGCGCATGTGCAGAAGGCACTGAATCAGATTCTCGGTGTCACTGTCGGGGATTGTAAATCCTTGTGGGTTGATTTTTTTCTTGATGGTTCTATCGTCTTCCGACTTCAGGTGCAGGGGCATATACTTTCTTGCCGCGTAATAATTAATCAGTTGTTCTTTTGTGAAAGTCATGCCTGTCATGGATTTCATCAGTACATTGATGTCTGCCACCGCTTTATCTGCCTCGGGAGCTTGTTTTAACAAATAAGCTTCTGCGCGGCATAATAATAATTCGTCAATGGAGAAGGCCACATTCACCAGATGCAGAAAGCCGATGCCTGCTGTCTTATCGGTATATTCAAAGTAACCGTTCATCTTTGGGAAAGAATATTTCTGTTCAAATCCCCAAATGCCGTTTGACATGAAGAGTTGGTTGTATGCACCCCACGGACCCGGTAAGATTTCATTGAGCAGGATGTTATAGGCATTGCCATAGCGCAGCCCTATTCCGTAAGGACCGTGTACATAAGGCCAGGAAGTCTGTGCAGTGACCAACATCAGGTTGCATGGTTCGGTATGTGCGACGTAGCTGTTGCATCTGAGTTCGAAATCCGTTGCAAGTTCGCTGAAGCTTTTCCAGTTGCGGACATCATTTGCCGGGTTGTCGCCAAGTACAGTGCTGGCATATTCTATTGCTTTGTCAAATTTCAGGTAATAAAGATTGAAACGGGCTGCAAAGGCGTAGGAAGCGCGTTTGTTGAAGTGGTATTTAGGAACAGAGTATACTTCATCATTAATCAAGGGTAACCCTTCTTCAATATCTTTGTTGATGTTTTCATACACTTGGCTCAGGGTGCCCCGTTCTATTCCGTCGGGCATCACTTCTGTTTCGGGTGCCGTGGTGTAAGGTATACCGAGTTCCCGATCCGCAGTCTGCGGGTTATAAGGCATACAGAATAGGTTGGCAAGCTGGAAGTGAGCGTATGCGCGGCATAGTAGCGCTTCACCTTTCTGCGGATTCAGACTTTCCGGGTTTCCCATCAGTTCGATGGCCTGTAGGGCTTGATTGGCCGAACAGATGGCATTATAATGCGCATCCCATATATATTTGGGGGCGTCAGTGTCCTCGGAAGTCATGTCATTCCATAAATAAGCGTCCCGTTGTATCTGTCCGTAGATGTCATACAGTGCCCCGTTATCCTTGGCATTGTCGGAAGCAAGTTCGGAGATGAGAATGGTTGATACTTCCGGATAAGCGGATACCAGTATATTGGTGATTTTCTGTTCGGAATCTATTTCTGTTCTGTCATCTGGTACAGTGTCCAGAAAGTCATTACAAGAAGCCAATGCGAATAATGAACCGGCCAGTAATATATATGTTCTTATATTATTCATATCGAGTCGTTTTTTTTAATTAAATACCTAATCTTAATGTCAAAGTGAACTGTTGGGGAACAGGAGATGCCACACCACCGGTATTGAAGAACTCAGGATCTTGTCCGTTCAACTTCTTGTCCGAATAGATGAGAAATGCATTCGTAGCTTGAAGTTTTAGGGACAAGTCACTGACTCCTGCTTTAACTATCAGTTTTTTAGGGAAATTGTAGGTTAGGGAAATTTCTTTCATCCGGATAAAGTCTCCTTTGGCTATGCGGGCTGTAGAATAGTTATAGGCGTTATAAGCATAGCTCAGATAGGGATCCTGCTGATTGGCACGTTTATCGGCAATTACCGGGATATCGGTATACTTCTCGTCTCCGCCTTTGGTCCAGCGGTTTATGAATTCTCTGGGCATAGCATCGAGGTCACTGTACTGGTTGTGGAATACCGGATCCAGTCTGATTACATTGCCGAAGGAATATGTGATGAAGAGGTTCAGCAAGAAGTTCTTATACTTGAAACTGTTTCCGAAACTTCCGGTGATGGTCGGGTCGGTTGGACCTTCATAAATAAGATGGCCTTTCTTGATTCGTTCCTGGAAGTTTATGTTGCTGACTGTCAAGTTCCCATCTTCGTTAATGAAGGTAGGATAGCCACTCTCATTCAATCCGCGGAAATCCATGGAGAACAGAGAACGGACAGGATAGCCTTCCAATGCAAATCCGCTTCCACTGATCATCTCGATTACCGAAGAATTGGACTGGAGATCGGTTACTTCATTTTTGGTATTTGAGAAGATGAAATCCGTATTCCAGCTGAAATCCTTCTTCTTGATGTTCTGTGTAGACAAGGTGAATTCAATACCATGTGATTTCATGCTGGCTACATTGGCCAGTTTGGTGAGCTGTCCGCCGGTTCCTTTAGTATTGATGATACCTATCAGGTCGTAATTGTTACGTTTGTACCAGTCGACAGCCAGATTAATGCGGTTATTCAGAAAGCCTATCTCAGCTCCGATGTTCAACTCATGCTTTTTCTCGTAAGTAAGTTCCTGGTTCTCTATATTCACAACTCTCAGACCGGACTCTTTGATGGAAGTGAACGGACGCCAAGCGTTGTAACTCTGAATGATAGCCCGGGAGTTACTGGCCGAACTCGGTCCACGGTCAGCAGTCAGAGAGTAGGAGGCTTTCAGAGTCATGTTTGAAACGTAGTTGAGCAGAGGCTGCCAGAACTTCTCTTCATGGGCATTCCAGGCGGCTGATAAGTTCCAGGTGGGAAGCCAGCGTGCCGATCTGCTTTTACCCAGTTTATTGGAACCTTCGTATCGCAACGTACCGTTCAAGGTGTATTTGCCTTGGTAAGAATAGGTTGCTGTACCGAAGAATGAGACTTCGCGCTGACGGGTTCTTTCTACGGTATAGTACTGGGCGTTTTCTTCACTGCCTTGTTTGAAGTACTGATATTCGTAGGCCGGAAGCATCCCCATTTCATATTGCATGCCGACTCCGTTGAACCAGGTCCTTTGACGATTCACAGCGTTGACTTCCATACCACCGAAGAAATTGAAGATGTGATTTTCGTTGTATACGTCATTGTAGCTGGCTGTTCCACGGAAATCATAACTGTCCATTGAGTATTTTGTCTCTCTGTAAAATCCTCCCACTGGCAGCACAGATACAGGCAGTGTGTTGGCATTTTCCGGATCAGTATACAACCATGGATTGGCTTGACGCATCGTAGCGTCGTCCATAGCGCGGAAAGCCCATGCCTGATTCGAATAATCTTTGATGGTGTGTGACTGTGTGGTCATGGAAGTTTTGTAGGCACCTAAAGCGGATAACTCGATTTTATTGATAGGTTTCCATTTCAGTTCTCCCTGGAATTTAAGATCGGTTACGTTTAAGTCGATATAATTGTTATCCAGCTCATGCAGGATGTTGAAAGGTGCATAGTTGCGCACATAGTAAGCATCAGGGTCCAGTGTGCGTGAGGTGTTCAGGGCGTAACTGTACGGGTTAATGTCAAAGTCACGTTTCACCTCGCCGCTGACAGGGTCGACAGAAGAACTTAATGTTCCCGGAGCTTTCTGCTTACGGTAGGAAGCATTGCTGATTAAATTGAGTGATAAGGATTTACTGATATGGTATAATGCGTTTACATTAGCGGTATAACGCTTTACTTCGCTCTTATTAGTCCATCCCGGGTCATTCATGATGCTTAATGAAGTGTAGTAAGATGCTTTTTCAGTACCGGTAGAGAAACTGATGGCATGGTTTTGTGAGATACTGTTATTAAACAGCAGGTCGAACCAGTTTGTATTTCTGAATTCTGCCTCCTGCAGATACTGGTTACGCGCCTCTTCCGTATTCATCAGTCCGTATGAATCGGTCTTTGCATCGTAATCGTTGATCAGATGATACATTTTTCCATATATACCGCTGTTTGAAGCCCGGTACATATCGGCAAGATTCAAATATCCCGCATTATCCAACTCTTTATAAACTCCCATCTGCTCTTGCGAATTCAAAATATTGAAATGCCTGTAGTTGGGCTTTAATCTCATTGTGTATTCTCCGGTATAGGTGATTTTGCTGCTTCCGGCTTTTCCTTTTTTGGTAGTGACAACGATTACCCCGGCCATAGCCCGGGCTCCATAAATAGAGGTGGCGGAACCGTCTTTTAATATCTGGAAACTTTCAATATCATCTGCATTCAATCCGGCAATGGCAGAGCTGATGAGTGTGACGGCATCTCCCGAAGACAAATTATCTGCATCTACTTCGGTTACATCTTCCATAATGACTCCATCCACTACCCATAACGGTTTGGAACTACCGTATATAGAAGTCGCTCCGCGTACACGGATTTTAGGGGCGGTACCGAAAGTTCCTGATACGTTCTGGACGGATACGCCGGCAGCGCGTCCTTCCAATGCACGGCTGATTTCGGGTATACCATCCAGCTTGATGTTTTCAGCTGAGAGCTTTGTGGCGGCACCCGTAAATAAGCGTTTATCCATCTTTTGCATACCGGTAACTACCACTTCCGACAGTGTCTGTACGTCAGATACCAGTGTGATGTTCATTTTAGGGGAAGCCTTTACTTCTTGGGGCACCATACCGATATAAGAGAATTGCAGAACCGAATTGCTGGCTACTTTCTCTATATGGAATCGTCCGTCAATGTCTGTTAGGACTCCCGTTTTGCTTCCTTTAATCAGAATGGTTGCACCGATCAATGGTAATCCGTCGTCTTGTGAAATAACGGTTCCTGTGACATCAAAAATTTTAGGTTGTTTGGAGTGCTTGGAAGTGATGGTGATAAATTGGTCTTCGATATGATACTCCAAAGGCTTGTCGTTTAAGATAATCTCCAGTACCTCTTTAATACCTTTATTCTTGACAGAACCGGATACAGTATACTTTTTGACATCATCATACGTGAACAGGATTTTATATCCCGACACCTTTTCCAAACGTTTCAATAAAGAAGGCAGACGTTCATTATTGAACTCAATTGTAATCTCTGTTTTAGTTGTAGTTGTTTGTGCATTTGCTTGGGGTGACAAGAGGCAAATACATGCAATACAAGTGATAAATAAATACCATTTTCTTCTCATATATTCTAATTTTATAACACAAATTCTCTTTCGTTATATAATTAGTTCGTATGAGAATAAAAAAAGGACACCCCTTTTGCTGATTTTTTTTAGAAAAAGGTATTATTTTGTTTGGTTATTGCCTTATTGAGTGTTTTTATGATATGTATTTTTAGTCTATAACTATTGTATTGTTTCTTATAGTAGCCGTTACCTTTTTCATTTGATTAAGTAACTTTAAAGTATGCTCCAACTGCTTAGTACGGTCAGAAACGAAATGCATTTTATATTTCATTGCATCCGGATTTCTGAATTCGATGTTTACGTTGTACCATCGCCCGATATTTTCCATAATATCTTTTAGAGTGACATCATCGAAATAGAAGAATCCGTCTTTCCAATAGATATATGAATCTAAGTCCACTTCATTCATAATGAAATTTCCGTCAGGTTGCAGATGGGCGTCTTCTCCGGGAGCCAGACGTGTATAGGCATTATTTTTTGTATTGCTTACTTCCACTTTTCCGCTAATCAGAACAATGTGGGTGTCTTCGGGTGAGTAGCTTCGTATATTGAACTCTGTTCCCAATACCCGGGTTTGTACATGAGGCGTTTTGACGATGAACGGGTGCTCTGCATCTTTAGCCACTTTAAAGTACGCTTCTCCGTTTAGGGTTACTGTGCGTTCTTTTCCTACGAAGGTGGTAGGATAAACGAAATGGGTGTTGGCATTTAACCATACTTCGGTACCGTCACATAAGGTAATTTTAAAAGTTTCCCCTCTAGGCACTGTGAGGGTATGTGTGTGCAATATTACATCCTTCGTTTTGGTAGGATAACTAAGTTCTTTAGAGGCGGATTGTACTTTTTGAGGAGTATTGGCCTGATGTTCTGCCAGTACAATTCTTTCTCCATCTCCTTTATCTAAAATCACTTGTTGGGGTGAGTTGTCGGCAGTGAATACAATAACGGGCGCTGTGTTTGTTGTCTCCTGCTGATGACTGATATAGTGATAAATCCCGATGCAAAGGGTAATGGAAGCGGCAATACTGATACTTGTTTTCCAAAAAGTATGTATATTTTGTTTTTGATGTCTTTTTTTGAAGCGGGCAAGTTCGGCTTCTACATTCAGTTGCATGCCTTTTTTTCCGGTATGCAGAAAAAACTGGGTATCTAGAATATCTTGGGCTGCCTGTTTACTTTCCTCGTCCAGAAGCATCTCCTGTAATTGTTCGTCTGTGATATCTGTAGAAGGCTCCATAGCATCAATTGCCTTCTCAATAGAGGCTTCCAACTTTATGTTATCAATTTCTTTACTCATAGTGTCATTGGTTTTTGGTATATTATTTTATATCGTTTTTGCCTTACAATCAGACACCCTCTTTATGATTTATTAAACATTCTTTACGTATCACTTGCAGTGCTTTCACGATATGCTTTCTGACTGCACTTACACTGATATTCAATTCTTCGGCCACTTCCTGATATTTCTTCTTTTCTACATAGCATTCTTCTAAAATATGTTTGGTATGTGGAGTGAGTTTTTGCATCGCTTTCTGAATGGCCAACATTTTCTCGTCCCATTCTTGATAATCGGTTTCTACATAGTCTTGGGTAAGGTCAGTATATAATTGTACGAACTGCTGATGCACATTTTGATGTCGGAGATAATCAATACTTTTGTTGCGCACGTATGTATATAAATAGGACTTGACCGTTGCTTTGTTCACTTTGTCATAGTTATTCCACAGAAACTCGAAAGCATCGCTTACGATGTCTTTACTAGCCTCTATATCGTTTATCAGATGATAAGCATAATAATATAGTTGAGGATAATATTCTTTGAAAAGAATATCAATGCCGGTTTTATCTTTCACACGTAAAAGTATTGAAAAGTAAATAAATCGATGTGCAAATAAACAAATAATAATTGAGAAATGCAATATAGCTTTTATTTTAGTATATTTCCTTTTTTAAATAAAGAACACATTTACTCTTCATTGTCTTTTCTTTATAAGTAAAGTAGCCCTCGAAAGTCGGATAAAAAAACTTCCGGGGGCTATTTCAACTTTGACACGTACCTTTACTTTGAGACCTGAATGTGTGTCGGAATGATTATTTAAAAGTTCGCGCCAAGCGAGAGAAGTGTCACGTTGACATCATTGCCGCCCAATCCCCTTTGGTGAGTTAACCCCAGACGGAATATGCGATAGGAGAAACCGGCGCCGAAGGCGAAGTGACTGTAATCGTGTTGGGCATAGCTATAGCCAGCGCGCAAGGATATCATTTTGGCGTAGGTATATTCTGCACCTACATTGCCGGTAAACAATTTCGCCTTTTCAGGTAAGTAATAATATTGTCCGGCCAGTGATATATTCAGTTTATTCTTTTCACTGAAGTTTAATCCCAACTCACCTCCACCGCCGAAGTTGGCAGGGAGTTTGGTTTTTTTATACTTCTTGCCATAATCCAAGTCAGGCCCCATGTTGGCAGCATTTATCCCGATAACGTAGTCGGCATCGATGCCCATATTGAAATTGTTGCGGTAGTAGGCTGCCACATTGAAGGCTACGGTACTGGCCTCTTTGAAGACTTTACTCCGTATGAACGATGCTCCTACGGAAGCCGAGAAGTGGTCGAATAAACGCAATGAATAGGCTATGTCAACGGACCAGTCAGCTGGTTTCAGGTCTTTTCCCCCGTCCATAGGGATGGAATATCCTCCCAGGTAGCGGAAGCCAATATGCACTCCGTGAATGCCGAAACGATGTGATGCAGATGCTCCATAGAACATCAAACGTCCCACTTCGTCTGCCGACGGATAAATTTGGGTGGATGCAGAAAAACTCCATACGTCTTCATTATATAAAATGGAAGTGGGGTTGGAATAAATCATCATAGTCTGCGCCTCGCCATATTGATTGCCGCCCATGGCAGTTGCCCGTGCATCGGGATTTATTTCTAACATGGGCACTGCCCGGCTCTGTCCGAAGACAGATATCGGAGCGGTGAGCAATATCATTGAGATAATTATGTTTCTGATTTTCATAATTTATAAACGATTTACTGTTTGACAAAAGTCTTCTTATAACTCCCCTTGTTGCTTTCCATCACAAGAGTATAGGTACCGGCTGACAGTTTCTGTATATTAAGTTTCACGGGATCCGTGCCATTTACAGTGTAGCTTTTGCTAAATACTTTTTCGCCGAATATGGAACGAATGGTAAATTCCGCTTTCTTTATCTCCGGATTAACCAATACATTGAGTACTGTAGTGGCAGGCATCGGGTAGATTTGATATACGATATCGCCGATGTTGGCTACTACGCTGACCTGAAATTTAGTCTGTGCCGTTTCGTTTCCGTCGGAGACGCTGACATTGACAGAGGCTTGTCCGGGCTTGTTACCTTTGACGGAAAGAGTAGAGGCATTGACTGTGGCGGTAACAATGCTATTGTCGGATGAACTGGCGCTGATAGTCACTTTGTTACCCGATTGGTAGGTGAAATGTTGTGTCAGATCTATTTCGCGGGCTGCCTCGTCCTTGCCGATAAGCATATTTGGTATACTGTTGGAGAGGAATGGGGACTCGTAAACATATACTTCAAAAGGAATTTTTACGGATGTGGATGCTCCTAACTCGTCGGTAACCACCAGCTCGATATCATATTTGCCTACAGGGGCGACAGCGCGGAGGGTGAACTTCAAGTTGTCATCTGTCCGTATAGCCGAGACGCCCCGGTTTTCACCTTTCAGGGCATAAGAAATCTTATGACCGTTCGGGTCGGATATCTTCACGGTGAAATTTTGGATTTCTGCACCGCTTACACGGATTGCATTCTGAGGCACATCTTCAATGACGGGCGGGTCATTTTTCCGGGTTTGGAACTCATTGGACATAAAGTCCGATTCAAGTCCCCACCGGTCGACGGCAATCGCAGTTGCATAGTAAGTAGTGTTTTCTTTTAGGTTTGAAACTTTATGTGTTATCTCTTCACCCACTTTGTAACCTTGTGCATTGATGGTGTATGGGGTGATATCCTTGTAATTGGATGCTGTTAATGGTTTGTCGGAGAAGTAGAGCAGGTATCTGACGGGTGTTCCGTCATCTTCATCTTTTACAGCCACCCATTTCAGGGTCATGCTTGTATATTCCGCTTCTGCTTTTAGGGTTGATACTGTCTCGGGCTTTTTGTTTTGGTTTTCGGCCAAAGTAAGGGCGGCATCAATATAGCCTATGCCCAGGCGTCCTGCATAAGCCGGGTTGTGGGCATCAATGTTTTCGGGGCGGAGAGAGCCTAACAAGCGGATTTTAAGTTCTTCGTTAGTGAAGCCCGGTCCGCCGAGTTTGGACACAATCAAAGCCGCAATGCCGGATACATGTGGACAGGCCATGGAAGTTCCCTGCATATACCCGTACATTTCTCCATCATATAGAGAGGCAGGTACGGTACTGTAGATCATACCATTGGTGAAGAATTCGTCACCGCCGGGAGCCATGATGTCCACCCAATCTCCACGATTGGTGTACCATGCTTTTTCCCAGTTGGGCGCCATGGCTGAGACAGATATGACAGGGGGATAAGCGGATGGATAGCTAAGGTAGTCTTTATCATCGTTACCTGCGGCATAAATCACTACTCCCCCCTTCATAGGTGAGTTAGGCAGCTGCTTGCCGTCGTTGTCGCATCCGGCATACTTGATGAAGTAATCTATGGCTTCGCGTATACTGGCGGGGATACTACCGGGACCCGGGTAGTCGTATCCCCAGGAGTTCTGGCTGATTACGGCTCCGTTATTTGCGCCATATACTGTAGCCCTGGCGCCCTGGCCCGATCCGCCTGCGCCTTCAAATATCTGACAGCTCATTAGAAGTGCGCCGCTGTTGGGATTCCCGTCGCCTCCTGCCACTCCGCAAACACCGATGCCGTTGTTGTTGCGTGCAGCAATGGTGCCTGCAACGTGAGTTCCGTGCCCCACATCATCCAGCGTGACTTCCCCTTTGTCTGAAACAAAGTTGTATCCGTACACATCATCCACGAATCCGTTTCCGTCATCATCTATGCCGTTACCGGGGATTTCTCCTTTGTTTATCCAGAGATTATCTTTCAGATCTTCATGCCCGGAGTCGATACCTCCATCTACTACGGACACAATTACGTTTCGTGTTCCCGTAGTTTGTTGCCATGCCTCAAAGAGGTTGATGTCAGCTCCCTCTACCGAACGTGGTGTGATGCCGAAATTCTTGTAGTGCCATTGCTTGTTCAGTTCAGGGTCATCAAAGGGCATGTCGTTATCGCTTCGTGTCACGACAGGTGTAAATGCGCTGAAAGTAGCTTTTTGGGTGGGAATGGCCTGTGCGTATACCTTTTCCACGATTTCGAATTGTGGGTTGGTAGCGAGCGTAGTGATGGTCTGTTCTAAGTTCTGTTGTTCATCAAAATTGATGATGAACCAACGATCCAACCCTTCGCGGTGCATGCGCTTTTCGAAGCGCGGGTCGGGCGTGAAGAGCCGTTCTATGTTTTGGGCTTTGATGCTCTTTAGCGTAGCGGCCATAGAAGAGGGCACACTGTTGAGTGAAATGGTGTTCGGAGAGATTTTCCGTATTTCTTCCCGGAGTGCATCCTGCACTTTTATGTAAGCAATGCCGGGTATGCCTTTTCCCAGCGAACTGTTATCGGATTTTGATATTGCAGAGGTTGGAGAGCCCGCTTCCAGGTCAATGAAGCGATCCTGGCTACATCCGCCCAGTAGCAACGAGGCAAATCCAAGGGCATAAAATAGATGTTTCTTCATAAATTATGATTCATAATGTCATTAAGTTTGGTAGGCTGTATAAAAATCACACTCTCCTGGTGACTTCTGTCCCATACGGGAAAGTGAAAAGAGGAGAGTGTGATATATACTTATTTATTGTTCAGAGTTTGAACGGAAATCTCTTACTTGATGCGTTTGAACGGTTGAGATTTCTCCATCTTCTGCATCTTTTCATTGATAGCTTTTACAAACTTGGCAAGTTTGTTTTTGTTTGTTAGGATAGATATCGCGGAAGACTCTTCTTCTGCCGGATTCTTGAATGTCTGGAAATCAAGTACGGGTTGTCCGGCGGCAACATCGCTAAATTTTACAATGCCAAAGCAGAGGACATCCATAGTTCCGTTGCTGTTTGTTCTACCATAGAACGAATACCCCTGATTAGTGGTTACGTAAATAAATTTGTCTGCTGCAAGTTTTGCTGTAAACTCTTTAGTCATATAATAGGAGGCACCACCTGCCGGCGACCAATAAGCGTAGTCGAGCTTGGTGTAAATCATACGGGCTGAACTGATTTCATTCAAATACGGATAGTCGGCTGGGACGGCATCTTTACCTTTGGTTACGTATACCCAGTAGCAACGTGTGAGAAGGCCTGCATCCAAATCTGCCTTAGCTACGTCATACCATGCAAAATCACCCGCATTCGGATCATCTTCTGGTTTGTCTATCGTACTGTTATCTGCGCTGAACGTACCACCTTTTTCTGCTTCCCATGCTTGTACTTCGGAATATATCTTTCCATGGATTTCCAATTCCGGATAGCTTGTCCATCCCATTTGAGGATCTGTCAGAGGGAGTGTGGCAAAGGTCGGATAATCCTTGTCCTGTATAGGAGAATAATCGGCACTGATGGATATTCCCGCTGCCTCTTCAGTTATAGTCACAGCGTATGGAATAGTTTCATGTACATAGAGTTCACCGCTTTTAGTAAAGCCTTTTGCTTTCAATGCTTTTTCAATCTCGGGGAGAAGTTCCTTGTTAGCGGTGGCGCTAACTGCTTGTACATAATTTCCGATGGAGGCATCTTCATAAGCATAACCTACTTGCGGGAAGTCCTTGTTGCCCGTAGCAAAATAGAATGCGTTACTGAAGAATCCGTCGGGGAATTGGATGACTACGCTACCACGTGCCTCTTCAAAAGCCATGACATCTTTGAAGGTCGTTGTTTGGGCAAGGAACGGCAGAATAATGAGGTCTTGTCCGCTTTGGGTAACCGTAACTTCCTTGGTGGTGCTACCTGCTACGACATAGATTTTTCCGATACGTGCTTCATTGCCGTCATACGCGCTTGCAGCCAAAGTGAAGTAACTGGAGCCGACCATGTAATTTGTTGTTAACCAAGTGGCTGCTTCATCCACAGTTACCGTGAAAGTTTCATTGCTTACAACGTCTATGCGCTTTTCGCCACCATTGAAGTCAAGGTCTACAGCTTCAGCCGATATATTCAGAATTACATCTCCGGCGCTCTGTATGACGCTGATCTTGGCAGCAGCACCACCTGCGTTCACCAGAATATAGCCCTTACGTTCTACACCTTCAGCGTTTTCGTTGGCTTTCACACTAAGCTGGTTGCCGCTTTGCGTTAAAGTCAGCCAGGTAGATTCCAGTGGCGAAGTTGCTACCCATTTGTCTTTATTAGTTGTGATAGTTACCGTTTGTTCACCTCCGGCTTTGGCAAAGTTTACCGGGTCCATAGATACTTCAAGAGTTGCCTCTTCAATTTCGTTGTCGTCGTCACAGGAAATGAATGCGAGTGGCGCAATGGCAAATAGCCATAAAAGATAGTAAAGTTTTGATTTCATGTTTTCTTAATATTAAAGTTAGGGTAAATGCTTCTTCTATGGAATTATAGTAATTCCATGTTCAATGGAGGAGCATGATTGTAAGAATAAGTATTTACTTAGATTTGTCAACGCTTTTATTACAAATACTAAGTAAGATGAGAGGATCTTTATCGCCATTAGGTTGAAAGATGGGAACCTTTTTGCTAGATTAACCTATTTCTGCGATTTTGTTTGTTTGTGTTCGTTTGTTCTTTTCTTAAAAACCTATTTCTTAAAAAATATCAGCCAGCAAGTCTTTTTTAGTTCGTAATGTTCATGAAGTAAGAGAGCGGTACAAGGTAGCTGAAACCTCTGTTGAAGAACAAATTCTTCATTTTCTCTCTCGCTATATGAAAATAGCAAATGCAAATATAGTATAATATTCGTAAATCGAAAATTAAAAGCGCGTTTTTTTCGAAAAAAAGAATAATTTCTTGCTTTTGCGTACATTGAACCTGTTTGAGTTGCCCTGAATTATAGATTTTAATGTGGTTTCCGTATCAATAAGACGGCATCATTGGCGAAAATTCAGGCAGGCTTCAAACAAATAATAAATGAGAAATGCAAAATAGCTTTTATTTTATATCTTTGCAGCGTTATTGCTTTATAATCAATATGAAATGAGTGTGGAGACTGCTTCTTCCCGTGAGAAGGGGATATACAAAGTGACGGTTGCCGGCAGCATCGTTAATTTTGTGTTAGTTGTACTGAAGTTTGTGGCAGGTGTCCTGGGGCATAGTGCGGCTATGCTGGCTGATGCAGTTCATTCATTATCTGATTTTGTGACGGATGTCATTGTCATCGTGTTTGTGCGCATTTCCAATAAGCCTCAGGACAAGGGGCATGACTATGGACATGGGAAATACGAAACATTGGCTACGGCTATTATCGGAATACTGCTATTATTCGTCGGTTTCGGTATTTTGTGGAACGGCGTCTCTTCTATTTACGCATTTATCAAAGGAGAACAGCTGGAAGCGCCGGGGATGATAGCTTTGATTGCCGCCCTTGTTTCTATTTTGTGCAAGGAAATACTGTATCGTTACACGGTTATAAAGGGAAAGAGCCTGAATTCACAGGCGGTAGTAGCCAATGCCTGGCATCACCGGAGCGACGCCCTTTCGTCTATAGGGACCGCTGTAGGTATCGGAGGCGCCATCTTGCTGGGAGAGCACTGGCGGGTACTCGATCCGATAGCCGCTGTCATTGTCAGCCTCTTTATAATGAAGGTAGCCATCCAATTGCTGGTTCCTTGCATTGACGAGCTGCTCGAAAAGTCCCTGCCGGATGAAGTGGAGAAAGATATTGAACAAGCGTTGCTCTCTTTCCCCGGAGTCAGTGAGCCGCACCACCTCCGCACGCGGCGCATCGGAAGTTATTGCGCCATCGAGGTGCATGTGCGCATGGATGGAAGGATTACGCTGGAAGAAGCTCATACTACGGCTACGGCCATTGAAAATAAACTGAAAGAAATGCTTGGCGAAGGAACGCTGATTAATATTCATGTAGAACCCAAGAAATAGATGGAAAGTATATTGATTACAGGAGCCAGTGGATTTATCGGAAGTTTCATCGTGGAAGAAGCGTTGAAGCAGAAGTTCGGTGTGTGGGCGGGTATCCGTTCGAGCAGCAGCCGTGAATACCTGCGCAACCGTAAGATACACATTCTCGAACTGGACTTTGCGCATCCCAACGAACTGCGGGCACAACTCTCAGGGCATAAGGGAACCTACAATAAGTTCGATTACATCATCCATTGTGCCGGTGTCACCAAGTGTATGGACAAACGGGAGTTCGACCGGGTGAATTATCTGCAGACGAAGTACTTCGTCGATACCCTCCGCGAACTGAACATGATACCGAAACAGTTTATTTACATCAGTACGCTGAGTGTCTTCGGCCCTGTGCAGGAGAAGACTTACCAGCCTATTACGGAAAAAGATTCACCTCTGCCCAATACCGCTTACGGGCTGAGCAAGCTCAAGGCTGAACTCTACTTGCAGAGCATCCCCGCTTTCCCTTACGTCATTTATCGTCCTACGGGAGTTTACGGTCCGCGCGAGAAGGATTATTATCTGATGGCGAAGTCCATCAAGCAGCATACGGACTTTGCCGTAGGCTTCCGCCGGCAGGATCTGACGTTTGTCTATGTGAAAGATATTGTGCAGGCTGTGTTCCTCGGAATCGAGAAACAAGTATGCCGCCGTTCCTATTTCCTGGCGGACGGACAGGTTTACCGGAGCCGTGCTTTTTCTGATCTGATAAGGAAAGAATTGGGTAATCCGTTTGTAATTCGGGTAGTATGCCCATTAATTGTATTGAAAGTTGTATCTTTGCTCGCTGAATTCTGGGCGATGCGCAGCAAGAAGCCCAGCACTCTCAATTCGGATAAGTATAACATAATGAAACAACGCAATTGGCAATGTGATATCGGCCCGACTATCCGAGAGTTGGGATTCGCGCCCCAGTACGATTTGGAAAGGGGAGTAAAGGAAACCATTGCGTGGTATAAGAACGAGGGATGGCTTTAGATTTATTTAAAAAAGTAGAAACCCGGAAAGGGTTGTTTGCAGTAGAGAAGATAACACTTATATACAATTTGTTGACTTCTATCTTGATCTTGTTCCTTTTCCAGGAAATGGATCATCCAGCACAGATGTTGATTGACCGTGCGATGATTGCCGGCATGACTTTCCTGTTGATGTATCTCTACCGGCTGGCACCCTGTAAGTTCTCCGCTTTTGTGCGTATTGCTATCCAGATGTCCCTGCTTTCTTACTGGTATCCCGATACATTTGAGTTTAACCGGATATTCCCGAATCTCGACCACGTCTTCGCCTCGGTGGAGCAGTGGATGTTCGGCGGTCAGCCGGCGGTGTGGTTCTGTCTCCGTTTCCCGCATATGTGGGTGAGCGAGCCGTTCAATATGGGCTACTTCTTCTATTATCCGATGATATTGATCGTGGTGGTCTGGTACTTCATCTACCGTTTCGAATTCTTCGAGAAGTTATCGTTCGTGCTGGTCACTTCTTTCTTTATTTACTATCTGATTTATATCTTTGTTCCGGTGGCAGGTCCGCAGTTCTATTTCCCGGCTATCGGAGATGATAATGTGGTGCAGGGAGTGTTCCCTGCCATTGGAGATTACTTCAATCATAATCAGGAATTATTGCCCGGACCGGGATACGATCACGGATTCTTCTATAATCTGGTAGAGGGTTCTCAGCAGATCGGCGAGCGTCCTACGGCGGCTTTTCCCAGTTCGCATGTGGGCATTTCCACTATATTGATGATTATGGCATGGCGCGGCAGCCGTTGGCTGTTTGCTTTCCTGCTGCCTTTCTATTTGTTGCTTTGCGGTGCCACGGTGTATATCCAGGCGCATTACCTTATCGATGCGATTGTAGGCTTTGTTTCAGCTTTCGGTCTGTATGTGGTGGTGACGTGGATGTTCAAGAGATGGTTTGCACAGCCGATGTTCAAGTAGCCCCTGTCCGGTACATTACAGTTCCAATCTTGTTTCATAGAAGTGACACTTTTGTTCCACCGTATTGGAACTGATGTTCCTTAGGCAAGAAACATCAGTTCCTTAGGCAAGAATCTTTTGTTTCAATGCGGTGGAACGGAGCGGAACATCCTAAGCGGTTTGTCAGCCACACATAAACTTCATTTATTTCATGAGTTATCTTTAAAAAATCAGCCCTTGCCTTATGAGAATAAAGCAAGGGCTGAATATTATAGCAATAGTCTATATACCTGTTGCAAAGGCTTACTTGACGCTTTTTGTAGCAGTTCCCGGTGGAACGTTATCGTCTCCTCCCGGTGTGGTGCGCAGCGTACGGAAAGTTGTGTAATAACTATATCCTACACCATTCTTGTTTTTGGCATAAGCACGTACATAGTAGTAAGTGTATGCCTTCAGACCGGTAGCATTGAGGGTGAATGTCTTATCGGCATTCAGCGTCACCTTGGTGTGATTATCCTCTTCTATGGTCGGTTCGGAATTGTTTTCGCTCCAGCAGAAACCTACCTCATCGATTCCGATTGCCTCGCTTCCGTCACCACCGTCATTGGTAATCTTGCCGCTCATGGTGGCGGTAGTGCTGCCTATGGTGCTTTCCTCTATCTGGACGAAAGTACTTGGCGCAGAAGAGTAAGAGGTGACGAAGTTGGTGGGCGAACTGTAAGAGGTACCTTTGGCGTTGGTGGCATAGGCACAGATATAGTAACGGGTCCGGTATGCTAACCCTTTCAGTTCTGCTGTGAACGTATCATCCTTAGAACCGGATGCAACCTTGACGACTCCTGCCGCACCTATGGTGGGGCTGACAACAGTGGTGGAGTATACAAATCCTCTTTCAGTGATTTCAAGTCCGCCTTTATCGGAAATTACGGCTTGCGCGGTAGAGTGGTCATCGTGGATGGCAGTCATCTCCATATTTACCACTTCGGGGGCTTTGGTCAGTGCCGTGGTGAACTCAAAGGCAGGACTGTAACCTGTTCCGTTCACGTTCTTGGCGTAGGCACGTACATAGTACTTTTGACCTTTCTCCAGAGAAGTCAGTTTCAGGCTGAAGTTGTTTCCGCTACTTTCCGATTTCATCCAGCTGTCGGCTTCCAACGTAGGGGTAGAGGAAGTGCTGCTCCAACAGATACCTTTCTCCGTAACCTCACGCCCGCCATCGGTAGTGATACCGGCATTTACGGTCGCTTCTGTCTCACCTATTCCGGTTATTTCGGAGATGGTGACGGTGGGTTCGTAAGTACGTCCCAGCGTGAACAGAGTGGCTTCGCTGTAGAATGTACCGTCGCGCGTCACGGCATAAGCAGTGGCATAGTATGATGCACCTTCATTCAAATCCTGCAGGTTTACATGGATCGTATTTCCCTGGTTCTTATCAGTGACGTGCGGCCCGTCTGTTGCGGGTTTGGTGGAGAAGATGCTGTAGCAGATACCTTTCTCCGTCACTTCTACGCCTGCAGGAACCTCTATGGAGCTGCTTAATGTGGCGGAAGTAACCTCGATGTTGCTTGCTACGGGAGTCGTGAGCGTGGCGACTTGTTTCTTTTCAGTCGTGAACGTGAGGATATTGCTGTATCCTGTTCCTTTTTCATTGATGGCATACGCACGCAAGTAATAAGTAGTCTCAGGGTTCAGGTCTTCAATGGTTTCACTGAAGTTGGGCGTTTCATCTTTGCCGGTCACGGTTTTCAGGTTTTCGGTGGTAGGCACCTGGCTTTCGGTGCTCCAGCAGAAACCGTATTCCGTCACCTTGAATCCTCCGTTTGTACTGATAGCCGCAGAAGGAGTGGCGGCAAAGGCCGTGACGTCTCCCATCGTACAGGTCAGTTGAGGAATCTTCAGTTCTTCGGTGGTGAAGGTTATCGCTTCGCCGTAGCCGGTTCCTGCTTTGTTGATGGCATAGGCTCTGACGATATATTTGGTCAGAGGCTGCAACTCGGAAAGTTGGGCACTGAAGTTTTCGGCTTCCATGCTGACTGTCCGGGTCTTGTCATAAGTAGTAGGTTCGGGCATGCCTTCCTGATAAACCTTGTAAGCAAATCCTCGCTGCGTAACATTCTGTCCACCGTTGTCGGTGATGTCGCTGCTCAGCAAGGCTCCGTTCTCGTTGACGTTGGTGGCAACGGTGGTTGCCACTACGGGAGAGGTGCTTGAGAGAGTTTCAAACTGGATGACTTCTCCTTTGGCTACACTGCCTCCGCTGCGGGCGCAGATGCTATAACAATATTCGTTTCCCGGACTTAGGCCGTCGATGAGGCAGGTATATCTGCCCTCCGTGGTGTTGTCCGGTGTGGCTGCAAATTCTTCCGCGTCCGTCAGCGAATTTCCCTTGGCGAAAAGGAAGAAGACCTCGACCTTGGCAATGCTGTTGGCGTGCTCTACAACACTGCCGGACAGGAGAGCCTCGAAGCGGGTCATGTCTGCGGCACTGTTGGTCACCAGCGTTGGCGGGTATGTTTGCGGTTCTTTGTCCTCGCTGCAACCTATCAGGCAGAATAGAAGAAGCAAGGGGAGAACCACGTTCTTTATCTGATTTATTTTCATTGTGATTCGCTTGTTTAGTAGATTAGAATACAAATCCCAGACCGCCGGTCACTTCATGATACTTGAAGTTCACGGTGTGGAAACCTGCCGAGATGCAGAACTTGCCGAAGCGCAGGATGCCGCCCAATTCACCGGCTACGCCTGTGGCGGAGTTATCCATATCTTTCACCTGTGTGCCTTCGGCATATTCTTTCTCGCCTATGGTCATGGGGGCGGCCAGTTCGTAAGTCAGCGTGCGTGTACCGTAACCGGCGCCGGCATAGAGGTAGAACTTCTTGCCCAGCTGGCGGAAATAACCGCCTGTGATGGACATGCGTGATTTGTTTTTCACACCTTCTTTATAGAAAGGCGGAGTCGTGGCATCGACACCTTCTACGATACCGTCCCCGTTACATTCCAGTTCGCCGCTTGCCGAACCGAAGTCGCTGCGGAAACCTACATAGAAGCCGTTTTTCCGGCCGAAGCCCAGCATGGCGCCAAAGGTGGTTCCGTTGGGGTTGTAACCGGCTTGAAGCATGATGAGGGTGTTCATCGGTACTTTAGGCTTGATGGTGGACTCCATGTGGAAGGTGGGGCGCACGGTTTCTCCGGCGGTCACGTTCAGCAAGGTGTCGATGGGGAAGTAAGTCTGCTTTTCGATGCGTACCTTATATTCCTTGATGGCCATGCGGTCGCTACGATAGGGGGTCTTTCCTACCAGAACGCTGTCGATATAGACGTCGGCATCCTGTTCGGGCAGGGAGAAGATTTCCATGTAGCCGAACTTGGGTTTCAGGGTGACGCTCTTTATTACCTGTTCGCTGCCCAGCGTGACGATTCCGGCATCCGGCTGATACATGGGGGCTTCTACGCGGTAAGTATGTTCGCCCTTGGGCATGGTTGCGGAGAAGAGTCCGTTTTCGATAGGCACTTGTTCATCGTCCACATATACGTTGGCGTTGGCAGGCTCGGGGCGCAGTACGAAGAACTGCATGTTGTTTTCCACAACGGGCTTGTCCTCGCTATCACCGGTGTTCAGCACCATTTCGTATACGGTACCTTTTTCGATGATGTCCGGATAGAAGTAGTTTCGCATGATGCCCAGTTGGTCGTGCAGAATGGAGATACGGCGTGCGCCACGGGGGACGTACAGCCAGATTTCTCCGGTTTTGTTTTCGCGTGCCGTGATGCCGAGCGCGTCCGGTTCGAACATCAGGTCCTTTACGTTGGTTACGATGCGGATCAGGGCACAGATTTCACCGTTCTGGTCTTTCTTCGGGGCGGTTACGCGTGCCGTGATGTCCGTTTCCATGCGGCTGAACGATGCGACGGCTATTTTGCTTTGCTGCGCCAGTGCGGCGGGGCAGCAGATCACTGCTACCACAACCGCTGCCAACCAGCATTTCAGTTTGTTTGATTTCATTCTATTGTTCGTTTATTCACGTTTTTATTCCGTTTCTGATTCTCTGGATTAATCATTCTGGTTCTGACTAATCTTGCTTATCGTCCGACAGCCACTTTCTGACCTTCCAACAGGTAGATGCCACTGTCCAGTCCGTGTACTTCGTTCACGCCTTCGCGGGCTTCGATGATGCGTACGGTACGTCCGGTGACGTCGTAGATGCGGATGGTGCGGTCGGCATCGGTGTTGATGTAGAGCACACCGTCACGGCTGTAGGCTTTCGTAGCTTTGTCCGGGGTGGCGAATGGAACGTCTTCGATGCCGGTGATGGTGCCGTCACCGCCGCCGATGCTGTAGAGCATGGGGGCGCTGGCTGCTGCGGTTTTGCCTTCGTTGGTGACGAGGTAGGCACGGAAAGGATAAACGGCGGGATTGCTGGAATAGTTCTCACTGTAATTCTTAACAAATACACTACCGGCAGGGTATTCTTTATCATTACCGGAATACCATCTATTTTCATTCAATACATATACCGTATCGTGTTGCATTACTCCGTCATAGGTCGGCACCAGGTCGAACTTAGTACCTTTGCTGCGTTTCAAAACTCCCTGAGTTGTTCCGAGGGTAATACCGTTGGTTGCATCGGATGCGGCAAATTTAACTTCACCGTTGATGTTGTTTTCACTGGGGTATTTGTCATTATTCGGCATACAGATCAGATAAGCCTGATGCGCTTTGATTTCGGTGGCAGCTTTATACTTGCCATCTGTTCCTAATTCGTAGAGCCAGAAAGGTAATGTTCCGGCTGTTTCTAAAGCTGCGCTTCCGAAGGGTGCCAATGAAATGGTTTCCTGTTCCTGGCTATATCGTTTGGAGTAGGTGATTTCTTTGACATCGAAAGGTAACACAATTGTTTGCCAACCGGCAGCTTCACCGTAGCCACTTGTCTGATTGAAGTCTCTGGTATAAGTGACTTTCTTCGTTTTCATTGCCTTGTTAACAGAATAACGGTTGTTTGAGTAAGCAATGGCGATAGAATCCGTCATGCCATTGAAGAAGATATATCCTATGTTGTCTTTACTACTTACAGTTCCGTCTGCCGGTAAATAGAGGTTGTCTATCTGGCCGAATTTATCTTTGGGGAACTGTGCGGAAGAATTCCAATAAACGTTGGATAAATGATAATAGATGTTACTTCCATTTTCATAATAACTGCCATAACAACGGAAAGCAGAGTTCCCGAGTTGCACACTTTCAGAAGGGGTTATCTCTAAGGAGCTTTTTATGTTAGCACTATAAAATGCGTTATTGCCTATGGAAGTTACGTTGCTTGGTATCACTACTTGATTATAGGTTCCGTAATAGAAAGCGGATTCTCCAATGCTGGTCACTTTAGATGGTATTGTCAGATTGTTGATCTGACTTTTGTTTAAAGCGTTTCTACCTATGGAAGTCAGAGCTGCCGGTAGATTGATTTCCCGGATGGGGCAGTTTCTGAAAGCCTCGTCTTCTAATGAAGTTATTGTCTCGGGTAGTTTGACAGTATACAAACTATCAGTATCTGCAAACCAACTCTTGATAGTAGTTAGTGAAGTGGCAGAAAGGTCGATACTTTTTATTTTTCTGCAATTGGAGAAAGCATTATCTTTAATTGTATTGAAACCCGCAGGCAGGGTTAATGAAGCCAATGAATAATTCCCTGCAAAGGCATAATTGCTGATAGTCTTTAAGGTGGCAGGGAACTTAACGCTGCGTAAGCTATCGCAATCATAGAAAGCATAATCAGGAATTTCCTCAAACTTACAATTTGATAAATCTATATTACGTAGTTTTTGACATTCATAGAATGCACAGAAGCCGAGTGCTGTCAGAGCAGCTTTGCCCATGTCAATGCTTTCTAACTTGTTACAATTGTAGAACACACCTCTTGCTGCACTGTCATAATACCGATCTTCAAAATAAAAGCTGTTTTGCACTGTATTAATTATTTGAGTCAAGGAGCTGGGCAATTTAATGCTTACTAAACTGTCGCAATTAGCAAATGTCCCAAAATGTAGTTCTTTCAGTCCTTCGGGCAAATTGATAGATGTAATACCCGTTTCACGGAAACTGTTATCTCCAATATAGGAGAGGGTAGAAGGCAATGTTACGGTTTTTAATTTGGTGCAACGGGCAAAGGCGCCGCTTTGAATACCTTTCACACCCGAAGGGATGGAAATACTTTTTAATGATCTACATCCGTAGAATGTAGAAGTAAGGATAGAGTCTATAGCAGTGGGCAGGGTGATGCTTTGCAAAGTATCGCAGCTATAGAATGCTTTTTTACCGATTTTCTTAATAGTATTGGGCAGGGTTACGGTTAATAGACTGTCGCAATTAGCAAAAGCACCCTCGCTAATAGCTTCCGGTGCAGCTCCTTCTGCAAAGAGTATGTTCTTAACACCGGTATTGCTGAAACCACCAATGGTTTTCATGCTTGGCGGGAAAGTAACGGTTTTTAATAGATTACAACCTTTGAAAGAATTATTGCTGAGGCTGACAACGCCATCGCTTAGGATAACTTCTGTCAGACCGCTGTTTTGGAATGCTCCTTCGTTGATTGTTTGTACACCACCGGGGATGGTGACTTTTCCTAAAGAGCTACATCCATCGAATGCATAATTCTGTATGGTCATGAGGCCGCTGGGAAGAACAATGTCTTTCAGCTTTTTACAGTTTTGGAATGTATAAGAACGGATATCCGTGACATTAGGAGGGAAATTGATACTTTCCATTTCCACACAATTTTGGAAAGCATAAGCATTGATTTCTGCTAAACTTCGCGGAAGCTGTACGCTCTTTAAAGGCGTGTTGGCAAAAGCATATTGTCCAATAATGATTAGCTTATTAGGTAAACTAATGGATTTAAGAGATGTACAATCCATAAATGCATTATTGCCAATGCTTCCAGTTTCTGTGGAAAGAGTTACTTGGGTTAAATTTTTGCAGTTCTGAAATGCGGATTCTCCTATTTCCGTTACAGTATTGGGAATAATGACAGATGTGAGAGCTGTACAATTTAGGAAAAAGCTTCTTGGTATAATAGCTATTTGGTTGGGTAATGTGATAGATTTAAGCGAAGTACAGTTGTTAAAACTTAAATTATTAAAGTCACTGACTCCGTTAGGTATCACTATAGAAGTGAGTGCGCTACATCCACTGAAACTTCCTGTTTCAGTTAAGCTTTCCGGTAACGTCAATGTGGTTAGTCCGGAACAGTTGTAAAAAGCACTATTTAGTCGTAATATACCGGCAGGTAATGTAATAGTGGTTAAACCGGTACATTTATTGAACATGAAAGGTGCGAGACGTTTGATACCTTCAGAAATGGTTATATTGGATAATTTTGTGCAGTCATAAAAGTTATAACCTAAATAATTGCTGTTACTGTTGTAATTACTACCATCAGCAGAGAGATAATACCATGTTAACTTATTGCCGATTCCCAAACTTGCAGGAATTGATACATTGGTCAGTTCCTGACAGTGATTGAAAGTATAAGCCCCCATGCCCTCTACTCCTTCAGGGATGATAATGGTGGTTAGTTTAATACAATAGCTAAATGCTTTGGGGCCAATCCACAATAAAGTAGTAGGGAACTCTATTTCTTTTAGGTTCACACAACGGGCAAAAGAAGAGCATCCGGGATAACTTGTATCATCATCACTGCTGGCATAGTCGCTTTTCGGGTTGCCATTTACTTTTGTCTTGTCCGTATTCCACGGATTATCTTCCGTCCAAGTACCGATACTCCATACATTTTTGGGAAGTACTATCTTCGTCAATGCTGCCATACCATAAAACATGCGGTCGCCGATAACATTGTTTTGGGTATAGTTTGCATTAGACCCTGTTCCGTAGTAGCTGGTCTTCTTGTCTTCTATAATATTGGCATTTTTCAAATCAAGTACTTTCAGATTACCTGCCATTGTACGAATGGTTAAGATATCAGCACCGTTTAGCGGACCTGTTATGGTTAGTTCTGTAACTTGTTCTTGTTCACTTTCTGGTATTTGAACAGAAAGAGTTCCGGCTTCAGTTAGAGTAATATTCTTTACAGTAGCGTGAATGCTAAGAATATTTGCCAGCACCATACATATGCATACATAGAAATGTTTCAGCTTCATAGTCGTATATTTTTTATTATTATTTTTCATTGGAAGTTTATTTATTGCTGCGGGTATTTGGTCCCGGTGTCGGGTTGTCACCTTCTCCCGGATTTGGTTTATCCGCATCTTCAGTCGTGAAAGTACTGTAGCCGCCGTAACTGATACCTTTGGCATTGATGGCATAGGCACGCACGCGATAACGGGTTTTACCTGTCAATCCGGTCAACTTATGGCGCATGGACGTGCTTCCGGAAGTGACGATGATTTTTGTCCCGTTCCCGGTAGTGAGTTCTGTTCCGTCATCCACCATCCAAAGGAAGCCTTTCTCGGTAATGGTCAGTTTTCCATCACTTTCAATGTTGGCACTGAGCCAGGCTGTTGTTGCGTATATTTCGGATACGTTTGTATAGCCTACTGTCGGCTTCTTGGTTCCGTCATCATCTCCCGGTGTCGGATTATCGCCTTCGCCCGGAGGGAGTTTAGCCGTATTGAAGGTATTATATCCGGTGCTTGTTTCTCCATTCTTATTCTCTACATACCCATATACATAATATCCGGTGTTTTCCGTCAATCCCGTAATTGTTCCTGTTACCGTGTTTCCGGTTAGTTTACCTGATACATTCGTATATTCGCTTTCGCCCGACTTTCTCCATTTAAAGCCTTGTGATGTCAGATCAGCACCTCCGGTACTTGTAACTTCAAAAGAGAAACTGAGGCTGTGTGCTTCCGTCTTGGTGCATTTCAGTTCGCCCAATGTGGCTCTTTCACTGCTTCCGGTCTCGAAAGAGAGTGTCTTACTATAACCCGCGCCTACTTTATTTATAGCATACGCACGTATATAGTATAATGTATTATATCTAAGCCCTGTTAATTTAGTACTGAATGCGTCTTCTGTGCTTGATGAAACGAACTTGGTGGTATTATAGCCGTCAATTGTAGGATCACCGGAAGTGGAAACCACAAAGCCCCGTTCTTCAATCGTCTCTCCTTCTCCACCGATATTGGCGATGGAAGCGCTTGCTTCTGCATTGTCATCCTTGATATTCATGACATTCAGTCCGTTCAGCGTAGGTTCGGTGTGCTTCGTCGTGGTGAATTGTTCCACTTCTTCGCTGTATCCCGTGCCTTTGGCATTGGTGGCATACGAACGGACATAATAAGTAACACCACCCTGCAAATCGCTGAGGCTGACAAGAATGCTGTTATCAGCTTCCGTAGATATGGCTACCAGGTCCTCCAGTGTCGGCTTGGCATTCGTGCTGCTGTAGCAGATACCTTTTGCTGTCACTTCCAGTCCGCCGTTGGTGCGGATGCTTGCGCGTACTTTAGCACCTGTTTCCGTTTTATCGTATACCGAAGGCTTGCTGACGGAGGGAGCATACGTGGTTTCGGTAGTGAACGCAATGTCGCCACTGTAGAAAGTACCGTCGCGGGTGATGGCATACGCGCGGGCATGGTAGGTATCTCCTTCTTTCAGACCGGTGATGGTGGCGGTTACCTTATGTTCCGTATTGCTGTCCGAAATTTTGGTTCCGTCTACTGATGGATTCGCTGTTTGCCCGTAGCAAATGCCTTTTTCTTTTATCGTACTGAAAGACTCATAAGCCATCTGTGCAGTAATAGTAACTGAAGAAGAAGTACGGTCTGTGACAGTAGCCTGTGTAAGTGATACCACCTGTTCTTTGTCGGTGGTGAACTCTACCGTTGCACTGTAGCCTACGCCTTTCTCGCTTTTGGCATACGCCCGCATGTAGTATTTGGTACTGGCTGTCAACCCTTTCAGAGTAGCGGAGAATCCTTTGGCACCGTCTTGTGCCTTTATATGCTGGCTGCTTTCGATGGTAGGCTGGCGGCTTTCGGTGCTGTAGCAGAAACCATATTCAGTAACCGTAAAACCGTGGTCTTCCGTGACTGCGCCCATGCAGACGGCTTCGTATGCAACGACCTCCACCGGCTTGTTGGCAAGACTGCCCGAGCCGTTGGCAATGACCATTGGGATTTTCTGTTGGCTGGTGGTGAATTTTACCGACTCACCGTAGCCTGTCCCTGCATCATTGGTGGCATAAGGACGAACGATGTAGGTAGTGTTGGCTGCCAGATCCGATAACGTTATTTCAAACTTATCGCCAATCACCAGTTTGGTGTTGTCGTCGAGGGTTGGATCGCCGGCATTCTCCACATACATGGCATAGGCAAACCCACGTACCGTAGGTTCGTAGCCGCCATTATCCAGGATGGTGGCTGTGAGGGTGGCGCCGCTTTCGGTCACCTCGGTGGCTTCGGCAATGCTTAGTGAAGGCGGAATGGCGTCTTCGGTGTTGAAGCTGCTGGTCTTTCCCTTGACAACGGATTTACCGCTGCGGGCAAAGATGCAATAGTAATACTTTTCTCCGGGTGTCAGTCCTACGACTGCGGCAGTATAGTTGTTGCCGTCTACCGGGGTAGCGTTCACTTCTTGTGCGTTGCTCAGGCTGGTCGAGGTAGAATAGAGAAAGCCTATTGCCAAATCCCCGGTACTATCGGGGTGTTTCGTAACCGTCCCCTGGAAGGTGGCTCCGAAACGGCTTAAACCCGTAACACTGTTAGTAGTCAGTGTCGGCGAATAGACAGAAGGCTCTTTGTCCTCTTCACAACCCATCACAAACGGCAACAAGAACAATAGCATACATACATGTCTTAATACATGCGCATGCCCAAATGCGTATTGTTGACCCATAAATTAAGTGTGTAAAATGTTGTTTAACGTTCTTCGTTACAAATATATATATAATTTTTGTCCTGTTATTCTTTTTTCATCCCAATAATTAAAAGATGTTAGTAAATTCTTTTATTTGTCACTGTTTTCCGTGACAAGATTGTCTTGTCCAACTATTTTATTGCTTCCTTATAGTGAAATAAAAAAAACGAAGAGGCAGGTAGTGGCTTAGTAGGTTGGGCACTTGCAAAACGTACCTGCATACTTTGTCTGTCGGCGGGTATATAGATGGGATGCGCAGGATATATAGATGGGGCGTGCAGGATATATATATCGGACGCGCAGCATCTATATATCCTTCACGTTGGATATATAGGTGCTACGTGTCCGTCTAAAGGGTCTGTTTAGAAGTGGCTTAAGTCTATCAGCCCGAAGTTCGGGTCTTTTTCCGGTTGCCAGGTACGTACGTGGATTACAGGTTCTTTGGGATTGTTCAAATCCACCATCAGGAACAGATATCCCGTATCTCCGTAGCTGGATGAGAAGTAATCCTGCTTGATCTGGATGCCGTATATTTCGCCGCCTACGCCTGACTTACGAACCTGGTTGTCAGCAAATCGCAGGTTGATGAACTCCGAACTGCGGAAGATGTGCTGCAACTTCTTCATGTATTCCGATTTTGTCTGGCGGGTATATTTCACGGCTTGTTTACTCATGGGCTGTCCCTCGTTGGCGGCGGTGTGTTTCAATACCGAACCGGTGATAATCAGCGCGTCATCCGAGAAGATGCTGTTGATGTATTCGTACCGTTTCAAGGCGTAAGCGGTCTTGTAGCTTTCCAGGAAGTTGATGAGCACGTTGCGCACGGTGTCGTTCCAGGAAGTTTGGTTCATGATGTCGTCCACGGCAGGTTTGTTGAGGCCGAAAGAGAGGCAGTCTATCTTGCCTTCCTTGTTCAGGGTGAAGACGACATCTTCTACAAAGGTGCGCTGGTTGCTCTTGAACTTGAAGCTCATGGGCAGGCTGCGGCAAGTCACTTCACCGTTGCATTCCAGGAACTTGAACTGCGGTTCGCTGACGATTTTGGCTTGTCCGTACTTGATAAGGCGGTTGAACATATCGTAACCGCTTTCGGTGCAGAGGGATTGTATGCCGTCGTAGTTGCGTGTGCGGATGGCGCTTTCCACTTTCTTCATGGCGTCTTCGTAAGCTGCCGATTCCATCGCTGAAAGGAAACGCATGCCGCTGTTCGTTGTGGCGGCACTGTCGGCATTTGCCAGTTGCACATCTTCGGTTTTCTCTTCGCCGGGTTTGGGCTCTTCGCCCTCCAGCTTCAAGGCACAGTTGCGCATGGCGATGGGGTTGACGGTTCCCATCACTTCTGCCAGTTCGTTGTCGATATTGGCTTCGCCTTCAAACATATACTCTGTGCGGAGTTGCAGGTTGCGGGCGTTGGCAAGTACGGGCAGTTCTACGATGCCGGTGCCGTCTTTGGCGGAGAAGATGTTGGACCAGTCGCGACCGTCGAAGTAGGTATAATCATAGTTGCGGGCAGGCTGTCCTTTATAGAGCACCCGGAGGTTGATGGTTTTCAGGTCGCCGTCCAGATGTGTGCTTTCCATGCTTACTTTCAGGTTGGAGAAGATGTCATTCATCTGTTTGGGTATCCAGGTGGAAAGCAGCAGGTCTTTGCCGTCTTCGTCTTTCAGGGTGAGGAAGTTGCCGTCGGGATAGCTTTGCAGCAGGACGAGCGCCCAGTAATAGTAGCGCAGGGCGTCGGCTACTTGCGCTTTCTTCTCGGCGCGGGTGGCTTCTTGGGCGAAGTCGAGTATCTTTGTCTTGCGTCCGTCGAAGATGCGTTGTATTTCAGCCACTTTGATGTAGCGCATGACAACGGCTTCCGGTTCGTTTTGGATCACGATGCGGCGGGTATTGTTCAGCGTTGCACGCGAGTAGGTGTTGATGACGGACTTGAAGGTTTCGTCGACGGTTGCCTGGTCGCCGTTTGTTCCGCCCTCGGTCAGTTGCTCGAATTTGGAGGATACGTTGGTGGAAATCTGACTGATAAGTGCGGCGAGTGCCTCATTATCGGCTTTCTTAAGGGTGGAGGCGTTGCCCGTACCCCAGATGTAGTCTTTGCTCGTTTGTATCTCCTCGATGGATTGTCCCTTTGCGGCAAAAGCGATAAATAAGAATGTGATAATAGCAAATGCGCTCCTTTTCATGTTGTTGTATGTTTTCCAATTGTTTAATTCCTTGCAAAAGTAGAGTTTTTTTCTGTAATGCAACTTTTCGGACAACTATTTTTTTGTTCTGATTGTAGAAAGTCTTTTCCGTTTGTGCGTTGCAAGCTGGATTAAAACAAGTATTCTTCAATTGTTCCGAATATGCGGAACAACTCCTCTTTCGTCTCCGCACGCAGCATGGCGATGCGTGTTTCCCGGAAATTAGGTATTCCTTTAAACAGCGGGCTTGCTGCCAGATGGCGGCGCACATGCAGTATTCCTCTTCTTTCATCCAGCAGGTTGACACTGTCTTCCACTTCCTGGCGCAGCACGTTCAGTCTCCATTCGGCGCTCAACGGAGGAAGTTCCTCGCCGGTTTCAAGATAGTGTCTCACTTCCTTGAATATCCACGGGCGGCCGAAGCTGGCACGGCCTATCATGATGGCATCCACTCCGTAAAGGTCGAAGCACTCTTTTGCCCTTTGGGGGGTGGTGACGTCTCCGTTCCCGATGATGGGAATGTGCATTCGCGGGTTCTTTTTCACTTCTCCGATAAGCGTCCAGTCCGCTTCGCCGGTGTACATCTGCGCACGGGTGCGGCCGTGGATGGTGAGGGCGGCAATGCCGCAATCCTGCAGTTGTTCGGCAAGTTCTACGATGATTTTGTTGTTGGCGTCCCAGCCCAGGCGGGTCTTTACGGTGACGGGAATCTTCACGGCATCCACCACGGCACGGGTGATTTCCAGCATCTTGGGTATATTCTGCAACATACCCGCGCCTGCACCTTTGCCTGCCACGCGCTTTACGGGGCAGCCGAAGTTGATGTCGAGAATGTCCGGACGGGCTTCTTCCACAATGCGTGCGGCTTCCACCATGGTTTCCGTATCTTTTCCGTATATCTGTATGGCTACGGGACGTTCCTCGTCGCTGATATTCAGTTTCTGCTCGGTCTTGCTGACGGAGCGTATCAGGGCGTCGGCGGATACGAATTCCGTATACACCATGTCGGCACCGAACTTCTTGCACATCAGCCGGAATGCCGGGTCGGTGACGTCCTCCATCGGAGCTAAAAGTATAGGGCGTTCGCCCAGGTCTATGTGGCCTATCTTCATGGACAAATTGAACTAAATGGTTATTTCGCTGCAAAAATACGGAAAAAAGCCTACCTTTGTATCATTCATTTATTTAACTGATATGGAATTATGAAAAAAGGTTTGGTTTTAGTTGTGATGTGTGTGGCTATGCTGTTTGCTGCCGCACCTTCGGTATCGGCACAGGCGCCAAGTGACGAGTACAAGGCTACATTGGAGAAAATGCTGGAACTATCCGGTTCTATGGCATCGGCAAAGGCTATGGTGCCGCAGATGATTGCTATGTTGAAACAACAGTCACCTTCGGCTTCGGCTTCTTTCTGGGATGGTTTCCAGAAAAAGTGGGAAGGAAAGTTTGGAAATAAATTAGCGGAACTTTACGCTCCTGTTTATCAGAAATATCTGACATTGGATGATTTGAAGAAGATCGTTGCTTTCTATGAGTCACCCGTCGGAAAGAAACTGGGTGCTTCTACTCCCGCCATGATGGCCGAGGGTATGCAAATCGGGCAAAAGCTGGGTATGGAAATTGCTACGGAACTTCAACAGGAATTGCAGGCACAGGGAAATAAGTAATGGTTAGCATTCGCTTCATTTCTGCACAGTTATAAACTATATGATTGATTTATGGATTTAAAGGATTTTGAAATCATGGCCCCCGTCGGCTCGCGCGAATCACTCGCGGCGGCCATCCAGGCGGGAGCTGACTCTATCTATTTCGGTATCGAGAATCTGAATATGCGCGCCCGTTCGGCGAATACTTTCACTGTCGAAGACTTACGGGAAATTGCGCGGACGTGTGATGAGCACGGGATGAAAAGCTATCTTACCGTCAATACCATTATTTACGACCAGGACCTTGCGTTGATGCGCACCATCGTGGATGCGGCAAAGGCTGCCGGCATCTCCGCCGTGATTGCGGCAGACGTGGCTGTGATGAGTTATGCACGGCAGATTGGCCAGGAAGTGCATCTCAGTACCCAGCTGAATATCTCTAACGTGGAGGCCCTGCGCTTCTACGCGCAATTTGCCGATGTGGTAGTGCTGGCGCGCGAGTTGAATCTGGAACAGGTAGCGGAGATTTACCGCCATATCTGCGAAGAGAATATTTGCGGCCCCAGTGGTGAACCTATCCGTATCGAGATGTTCTGTCACGGTGCGCTCTGCATGGCGGTGTCCGGAAAGTGCTATCTTTCATTGCATGAGATGAATCACTCGGCCAACCGGGGAGCTTGTATGCAGGTGTGTCGCCGCTCTTACATCGTGCGCGATAAGGAGACGGATGTGGAGCTGGAAGTGGACAACCAGTATATCATGTCGCCCAAAGACCTGAAAACCATTCACTTCATGAACAAGATGCTGGACGCAGGTGTGCGTGTGTTCAAGATAGAAGGGCGTGCCCGCGGACCTGAGTACGTACGTACGGTAGTGGAGTGCTACAAAGATGCCATCCGCTCCTATCTGGACGGTACGTTTACCGATGAAAAGATTGCCGCTTGGGATGAACGTCTGAAGACGGTCTTCAACCGTGGTTTCTGGGATGGATATTATCTGGGACAGCGCTTGGGCGAATGGACGAAGAATTATGGCTCGGCAGCTACGGAACGGAAAATCTATGTAGGCAAAGGCATCAGGTATTTCTCCAATATCGGTGTTGCCGAGTTCCTGGTAGAAGCTGCCGAACTGAATGTGGGAGACAAGATTTTGATTACGGGACCTACTACGGGTGCGGTGTTTATGACGCTCGACGAAGCCCGCGTCAACCTGGAACCGGTGCAAACGGTGAAGAAAGGACAGCATTTCTCGATGAAAGCGGATAAAATACGCCCCAGCGACAAGTTGTACAAGCTGGTTTCTACGGAGGAATTGAAGAAGTTTAAGGGACTGGATATTGAAAAGAAGCGGGGATGACACACTTCTGGCACACTTTATAATTGCAAAGCTATACCTGTAAAATAATTCAGATAGAGTGTGTCACAAGTGTATCATTTTCAAAGAAAGTGTGTCATAAGTGTGTCATTTAAGTTTTATTATGGAAAAGTATATCTATGAGTTGGAGATGAAGGTGCGCGATTACGAGTGCGACCTGCAAGGCATTGTGAATAACGCAAATTACCAGCACTATCTGGAGCATACCCGTCATGAGTTTCTGCTATCTACCGGTGTCAGTTTTGCCGGATTGCACGAGCAGGGAGTAGACCCGGTAGTGGCGCGCATCAATATGGCGTTTAAGACTCCTTTGAAGAGTGGCGATGAATTCGTTTCCAAACTCTACATGAAGAAAGAAGGCATCAAGTATGTTTTCTATCAGGACATCTTCCGGAAAAGTGACAATAAAGTGGTCATAAAAGCAACGGTCGAAACAGTGTGTCTGGTGAATGGACGACTAAGTGACAGTCAGCTTTTTGATGAGATATTTGAGGCATACCTCTAATACTTTCACCACAGATTACACAGATTAATACAGATCAAGAAGAAGCATCTGTGTTAATCTGTGTAATCTGTGGTGACTTGAATAAGTACAACCATGAATAACGACGAACGAATTTGCAGTATAGCCCTCACACTTTGCCCCGGTATTGGACATATCGGGGCAAAGCGTTTGATAGAGGGCATGGGCAGTGCCGCCGAAGTCTTTTGCCGGCGTCGTGAACTACCCGAACTTCTTCCCGGTGTAGCTCCTGCCGTAGTTGCGGCACTTGATAATCCGGCCGCCTTTTTGCGTGCCGAACGCGAGATGGAGTTCGTGGAAAAGAACCGCCTGACTTGTCTCACCTTGAAAGACGAAGCCTATCCTTCCCGCCTTCGTGAATGTGAAGATGCCCCGGTGACACTCTTTTTCAAAGGTAATGTCGATTTCAACCGTCTCCGTGTGATTGATGTGGTCGGCACCCGTAATGCTACGGAATACGGCAAACAGTTTTGTGCTGATTTCCTGCGCGACCTGTCCGCCCTTTGCCCTGATGTGTTAGTTGTCAGCGGTCTGGCTTATGGCATCGACATCCATGCCCATCGTGCCGCTTTAGCCAATAACCTTTCCACCGTAGCCGTCCTTGCCCACGGGCTGGATCGTATTTATCCCTATGTGCACCGCAAAACAGCCATCGACATGTTGGAAAATGGCGGGTTACTCACCGAATTTCTTACCGAAACCAATCCAGACCGGCATAACTTTGTAAGCCGCAACCGCATTGTGGCAGGTATGAGTGACGCGACCATTGTTGTTGAATCTGCCGACAAAGGCGGTTCCCTTATCACCGCTGACCTGGCTGTAGGCTACCAGCGTGATTGCTTTGCCGTTCCGGGACGCATCACCGATGCTTCTTCAAAAGGTTGCAATTTGCTGATACGCGACAGCAAAGCAGCCCTCATCCAGTCTGCCGAAGATTTCATGCAGTCTATGGGCTGGAGTGCCGAAAGACAGTCCGCCAAACCGGAAGGTATTCAGCGTAACCTTTTCCCGGAGTTATCCGAGGAAGAAGAAAGTATTGTCCGTATTCTCACCCGTCAGGGAGATTTGCATGTCAATGCCCTGGTGGTAGAGGCTGACATTCCTGTGAACCGGATGACGAGCTTGCTTTTTGAGTTGGAGATGAAAGGAGTGGTAAAGGCAATGGTAGGGGGAATGTATCATTTGTTAATGTAGACTACCGGCAGAAAGAGTTTTTTTTCATATCTTTGTAGCCATAACCAGTCAAGGTGCTATGAGATATCTGCTTTCCTGTCTATTTTTGTTTTTGGGAGTACTGTCTGCCAATGCACAGCACATGTTCTCCAAGCCGTTTCCATTCTTCAACCAGCTTTCCTCCAATGAGATTTTTAATCTTCATCAGGACCGGGAAGGTTACTTTTGGATTAGTACGACGAATGGCTTGGCCCGCTATGATGAAACCCAGTTGCGCACTTTTCGTTCCGGCTATAAGAATCCGAATCTTCTGATGGATAATAATATCTCCTTTATAGGCGATAATAATCTTTATGTATGGATTGGCACTTGGAGGGGATTGAATCTCTTTGATAAACAAACCTGCCGCATTATACCTGCTCCCGAAGAGGAATTCGGGGGTAGAGGCATTGATGCCATAGCAAACGGTGAGAATGAAGAGATGTGGGTCAGTTCCCGCAACAAGGTATACCGGTGTGACTCCACTGCACATATTATAAGAGAATACGAGCTTGGTGATCCCGGGACAGGATATGCCATTAGTTCTATCTATACAGACCATTCGAAACGCCTTTGGGCGGTGGGCTCGTGCGGTATATACCGCTATGAACCGGAAAGTGATTCCTTCTTCCGCTATCCGCCGCTCGGAAACGGACATTCGGCCTACGTCATGCATCAGGACAGAAGTGGAAACTACTGGATAGGAACCTGGGGAGAAGGGCTGTGGCAGTTCTTTCCAGACGCTTTGAAAGGGGGAGGGTACTATAAGAGACGCGAGATAGGCAAGAGTGGTTCCGAAATGGTCGTTTTCAGTATAGAACAGGATGATACGTTCGGCTATCTGTGGATGCTCTCTTATGCCGGACTTCATGTGTTCAGATATACTGATAAAGGGATATTGGAAAAAGTGGATATACATGATCTGGTAGATACACACATGATGTATACCCGAATCTGCGAAGACCGGGAGGGTAACCTGTGGCTGCCTTCTTATGATATGGCCTACACTATCTTCTTTGATAACTCCAATGTAGACAATTATCTCTTGCCCCAACTCAAGGAACAGATGGGCTGGGATGCCAACATCCTGAATCTCTGCCAGAGCCGGGACAGCATTATGTGGTTCAGGCAGGACAGATACGGGCTGTGCCTGTACGATTTATCGCGGGACCGCTTTGCGGACAGCGGGTTGGGAGAAGTCAATATCATAAAGGAGTCACTTCATAAACCGGGTGTGTGGGTCAACTCCAACTATTCTCCGCATGTGATGCGGGTGACACAGCGTGATATGAAAATGCAGGTAGAGGAGGATATCAACGTAGGCGGAGTAGCGGATCTGGTAGAAGATAAAGACGGTAACCTGTGGATATCTACCTGGTGGAATGTACAGGTGAAGCGTCCGGACAATGATGGACTGGTCGTTTCGAGTGAGGGCTTTCCCGGAATGACTTCATTGGTGAAAGATGCAAAAGGAGGAGTGTGGGGCATCTCCGGTGGCAAGCTCATCAATCGCTTAAAGTATGTCGACGGACAGATTGTATGTGAATCGAAAGACAGTATTCCAGCACTTTCGGATAAAGAAGCGGTAAATGGCATTTGTATCGATGGAAAAGGCTGTATGTGGCTGTACACTTCCTGGGGAAGGATTTTCAGATCGGACGAGACGGTAAAGACGTTTGCGAGCGTACCGTTGGATAACGCATTGGATGATTGTACTGTGTTGGGACTGATTTCCGACGAAGAGAAAGTATGGATTGTTACCAACAAGAAAGTACTTCAATATAATCTCAGGACGCAGACTTTCCTCACTTATTCTACCGCCGACGAGAATATCGGGATTGATGTCTTCAGAAATAAAGCCATCAGTACGGACGGACAAGGCGGGCTCTATGTAGGCGGACATCGCGGATTTGTACATATCCGCTCCGGCGGTATGCCTCCGGCAAGCAAAGTCAGGCCGCAGTTGCATGTCACTGACGTGAGGGTAGAAGATAAGAGTGTCTTCTTTGATGATGCCTCGGAAAAGAATACGATACACCGAATCCATCTGAATCCGGGTGACCGTAACATAGAACTTTCTTTTTCTCCGCTTCTGTATTCGCTGAATGCCAAATACCGTGTGGCTTACCGGATGGAAGGAGCAGACCGGGACTGGATCTATCTGGATTATGGCAAGTCTTCCGCTTTTTATAACCATTTGCCGAAGGGAACCTATAAGTTCTATGTGAAGCTGGAACATGAACGGGGCAAGTGGACGGAGGCTAAAGTGTTGCTGACAATTGTGAAAGAGCCTGCTTTCTATGAAACCTGGTTCGCCTATTTTCTTTATACGCTTCTTGTGGCGTTATGTTTCTATACGGTAGTCAGGCTCTATATGCGTCGCATCAAACTGAAGAGTGAGATGAAGTTGCAGGAAGAACTGACGCGGACAAAGCTGGTCTACTTCACCAATGTGTCACATGAATTGCTGACTCCGCTAACCGTCATATCCTGTATCTCCGATTATCTGGACCAGAAAGCACCGACGGTGCGGCAGCAATCCGTTATGCTGAAGGCAAATGTGGAGAAGCTGAAGAGGCTGATACAACAAGTGCTCGACTTCCGTAAGATGGATGTGGGTAAACTGAGACTGAATGTATCGGAAGGGGATATCCGCGAGTTTATCGAGAATATCTGCCGGATAAACTTCCTGCCGCTTGCCCGGAAAAAGAATATTGAACTGGAAGCTCATATAGAAACAGAAGAAATGCAGGGATATGTTGATTTCGATAAGCTGGACAAGATATTGCATAACCTTCTGTCGAATGCCATCAAATATACGCCGGAGGACAAACGGATCATTGTTTACGCGCAGATTATTGAAGAGGCGGAACATAAAACGCTGATGGTGAAAGTACGGGATGAAGGGGTAGGCATTCCGGCTAAAGAAATAGAACATATTTTCACCCGTTTCTACAGCGGCAGGAAGAATCGGGGTATCGATTCGAATGGAATCGGCCTTTCACTGACGAAAGACCTGGTAGGTTTGCATCATGGCGACATTACTGTGGAGAGTGTATTGGGGCAGGGTACCTGCTTCACCGTGAAACTGCCTGTCGATAAAGAGAGTTACACACCCGATGAATTGGCGGAAGACGCTGCGGAGATGCAGGAAATAGCCTTAGCTGATGAGCCGGATGCGGAAACCGGCATGGCGGATGACAATACGGAAAAGTCCACCTTGCTGTTGATTGACGACAATACTGAGTTACTGTCTGTCATGAAAGAAATGTTCAAGGAGAAATATAGCGTGCTGACCGCTGTGGATGGGGCACAAGCCTGGGATAAACTGAAGAACAATGAAGTGGATATGATTATCTGCGACGTGATGCTGCCCGATGTGAACGGATGGGAACTTTGTACCCGTATAAAGGGCGATTTGCGTTTCAATCATATCCCGGTTATTATACTCACCGCCCGTAATGGCATCGACGACCGTGTGGCCAGTTACGAGGCGGGTGCGGACGCTTATATAGCCAAGCCGTTTGAGATGAAGATACTTTTCGCACGGGTGGACAATCTTATCAAGGCTTCGAAGATGCGTCAGGCGGCTTTCCGTAAAGAAGAGAATGTCAGTCTGGAAAGTCTGGCATATCCTTCGGCAGACAAGAAGTTCCTGCAATCTATCATTGACAATATAGAGCAGCATCTCGCTGAGTCGGATTATGATATAGAACAGCTCTCGACGGAGATGAATATGTCCAAGTCTACGCTTTATCGCAAGATAAAAACGATGACCGGAATGTCGGCTCTGGATCTGATACGGAACGTCAAGATGAAGCGTGCCTGTATGATGTTGCTCAGCCGTCAGCAGAATATATCGGAAGTGGCGTACGCCTTGGGATTTAATAGCCCGAAATACTTTACTAAATGCTTTAAGGAAGAATTTGGAGTCACACCGAGCGAGTATTTGCAAAAGAGTGACCAGTAGCGTCTGGAACGTCGGGGGGATAAAAATCATTCATCAGGGTATTCAATCGTGTCATGAAAGATTTTTATCCCCTCAGTAGTCTTATTTTGGACCTCAGTTTTATTCCATATGCCTTACTTTGCCTGTGGATAAATAAACTTTGGAATCATATATTATGAGAACTACGAGCAGATTACTTTTATGTTGCGTGATGCTATTCGCATTACTGCCGGATGTCTTGATTCATGCATCCGACCGTAAAATCCTTTTCGATAAAAACTGGAAGTTCCATCGGGGTATTGTTGCCAATGCCGAACAACCGGAATATAACGATAATAACTGGCGCGTGCTCGACCTTCCGCACGACTGGAGCGTGGAACCGCTTCCCATGCAAAGAGAGGGCATTACCGTAGGTCCCTTCTCGCGTATGAGTCCGGGTGACGTTGATACCGGCCAGACTATGGGTGGCGAAGGATGGTACCGCAAATCATTCACCCTTTCCGCAGGCGATGCTGATAAACGCACTGTTCTCTATTTTGAGGGAGCATACAATCAATCCGAACTTTGGATAAACGGCAAGAAAGCCAACTTCAACGCTTACGGCTATACTTCTTATCGGGTAGACATCACTCCTTATCTGAATGCTCCCGGCACTCCGAACATAATTGCCGTGAAGGTGGTAAATGCCGGACGTAACAGCCGTTGGTATGCCGGTTCGGGAATCTTCCGCCACGTGTGGTTGATAAAAACGGAAAAGCTCTATCTGGACGCATGGGATACGTTTGTTGATGCTTCCGAACTTCAAAAGAAGGAAGCTGTCGTTAAACTTTCTACTATTGTACATAACGAGGGGCTGCAAAGCCAATCAGGCAAAATAGGTATTAAAATATATTCACCCGCCGGTGAAGAGGTGTTCACTACTTCACAGGATGTGGAACTCGCTGCGGAGACGCCGGCGGCAATCTCTTTTTCCATTAAGAAACCCCAATTATGGTCGGTAGATACTCCCGTATTGTATACAGCGGAGATAACACTCTCTTCGGACGGGAAGGAATACGACAAGATTACTGTTCCTTTCGGCATCCGGACCATCTCTTTCTCTGCTGATAAAGGCTTCCTGTTGAATGGTAAACCGATGAAACTGAAAGGCGGTTGTATTCACCACGACAACGGACTGCTGGGTGCCGCAGCTATCGACCGCGCCGAAGAACGGAAGGTGGAGTTGCTGAAAGCCAACGGATACAATGCCGTGAGATGTGCGCACAACCAGGTTTCCGAACACTTCCTTGATGCCTGCGACAAACATGGTATTCTGGTGATTCACGAAACCTTCGACCAATGGCAGAGGGCAAAGCGCGAGCAAGACTATCACCAATTCTTTGATGAATGGAGTGACTATGACTTGGCTGCATCTGTCCGTCGTGACCGTAATCACCCTTCCATCATCATGTGGAGCATCGGGAATGAAGTGGAACAACGTGCCGATGAACCCGAGGGAGACCTCATTTCCAAAAGACTGGTTAACACAATCCGTCAATACGACACCTCCCGTTTCACCACTATAGGTTCGAATGACTTTTGGGACAGACGCCACTTTACTTGGGATAAGGACTCTTACCGGATCTTCCGGAACCTGGATGTGGCAGGCTACAACTATGTGTGGCACAAATACGAAAGTGACCATGCCGCCTACCCCGACCGTGTCATCTACGGCAGTGAATCCTATCCGAAAGAAGCAGCGCAGAACTGGAATCTTGTGGAGAAGCATCCTTATATAATAGGTGATTTTGTATGGACTGCCATTGATTATCTCGGTGAGGCCGGACTTGCCCATGCCCTTGAACTTGCTCCCGGTGAACATAATCCGCAATTCATGGGCTGGCCCTGGTATAATGGTTGGTGCGGAGATATTGACCTTTGTGGCGATAAGAAACCACAATCCTACTATCGTGACGTGCTTTGGCGTGAGCGTCCGATCACCATGGCGGTGCATGCTCCCGTCGCTCCCGGCAAGCAGGAAGTGGTAAACGGTTGGGGCTGGCCCAATGAGCTTGTGAGCTGGAACTGGAAAGGTCGTGAAGGACAAACGATGTTAGTCAATGTATACAGCCGTTCCCCGAAAGTGAAGCTCTATCTGAATGACAAACTGATAGGTGAGAAAGAAACCGGTAAAGAGAATTATACAGCCACCTTCGAAGTAGCTTATGAGCCGGGAACTCTGAAAGCCATAAATTCAAAAGGCAAGGAAGAATTCATATTAAAGACCGCCAGGGAGCCTGCCGCCATTCGCCTGACTGCAGACCGGAATAAAATCAAAGCCTGCATGAACGACCTCTCTTATGTGAAGATAGAGTTGGTGGACAAGGATGGAGTTGTAGTTCCCGACACTTCCCTACCCGTCAAGATTGAATGTTCAGGCAAAGGGCGTGTCATAGCCGGTGGTAATGCCGCTTATGATGATATGAAGAGTTTCCGCTCGCTTACACCTAATACTTTCCGTGGAAGAGCTATCGCTATTGTCCAACCCAATGAAGAAAAGGGCGAAATACAGGTGAAAGTCTCTGCTGAAGGACTGGAAGATGCGTTCATTCTGATAGAAGCCGAGTAACTTCAGCGATATACAATCTGCCCAGTAAGGTTTGTATTCTGCCTTTGCAGGTATCTGTGATTTCTTTATCACAGATATTATTATACAAGATGACATAGAGTAAATGAAAAAATAAAAAAGAGAATAAAAGAAGCTAACTTAATTATTAAAACTTTAATCTAATAAGATGATGAAATCAGTATTATTGAAAAACAATCGGAGGGTCATTACCGGACTACTCTTTTGCACTGGTTTTATTTGCAGTTATCCATCTTCTGCCATGGCGGAACCGGATAATTCTTCAGTGCAAATAACGAATCAAAGTACAACACCTAAGAAACGCACTCTGACAGGAACTGTGGTTGATGCTTCTACCGGAGAGACATTGATTGGTGTGAATGTAAAGGTGAAGGGCGAAGAAGGAGGTACCATTACAAACGTCGATGGCCAGTTCCAGATTGCCGTAACCAGTAAGACGGAACTTGAGTTCTCTTACATTGGCTATAAAGCACAGACGCTGATGGTAGGAGACTTGGGTGTGATGACCGTGAAAATGGAATCGGACAATGAGATGCTGGACGAAGTAGTGATCGTGGGACAGGGTACACAGAAAAAGGTATCTGTTACCGGAGCCATCGCCACAGTGAAAGGAGCCACCTTGAAAGCGCCTTCCTCTTCACTCACCGGTTCGCTGGCCGGAAAACTGGCCGGTGTGGTATCTATGGTGAACAGCGGTGAGCCGGGTTCTACTTCGGAGTTTTATATCCGCGGTATCAATACATTCGGTAGTTCTGCGTCTCCGTTGATTCTGTTGGACGGTATTGAGATTTCATCTGCCGACCTGAACCGTATTCCCGCAGAATCCATTGAAAGCTTTTCTTTGCTGAAAGATGCTTCGGCAACTGCTATCTACGGTAACCGTGGTGCAAACGGCGTAATGTTGGTGACCACTAAGAAAGGCCAGGAGAATACGAAAGCTATTGTCAACGTATCTTTGGAAGCTTCTTACTTCAAACCTACGAAGGTGGTGAAGTTTGCTGACGGTGCCACTTATATGCGCACTTACAATGACGCGGCGCAGTCCAGAAGCCTGACTCCGATTACGTCTCCCAAATTCAGTGAAGAGCAGATACTGAATACGGAACTGGGTACCAATCCTTATGTATACCCTGATGTGGACTGGTTCGATATGATTTACAGGGACGGTAATTACAATCAGCGCGCCAATGTCAATGTATCGGGTGGTGGCTCGCGTGTGACTTACTATATGAGCCTTCAGGCCAACCATGATACGGGACTTCTTGATGCACCGGACTATTACTATAATCCCAACATCAACAACTGGCAGTATAACTTCCAGAACAACATCTCTTATAAGTTGACCAATACTACTACCATTGATATGCGTATGATGGCTCAGATAGGTAATATGCAAGGTCCTAACTATAAGACCACCGACTTGTATAATATGGTGATGCGTACCAATCCGGTGGCATTCCCCGCCTATTTCCCTCAGCAAGACGGCGATGACGGTTTCATCCGTTTCGGTGGAGCGGAAATGAAACCGGGTGTCCTTGGAAAAAATCCCTATGAGTATATGATGAGTTCTTTCAAGGAAACCAACTTCAATACGCTGAATACTTCCATCGCATTGAATCAGGATCTGAAAGTGATTACCGAAGGATTGAGCTTCAAAGCATTGGTGAACTTCAAAAACTGGTCGGAATCATCTTATAACCGTTCTATCAGATCCAATATGTATAAGGTGAAGGACGGTTCGTGGGATCCTGAGACCGGTACTTATGAAATGCAACTGTTGCAAACCGGCGACCAGTTCCTTAGCCAGTCTGATATAAGTCGTAATTCGGACCAGACTTTCTATTTTGATGCCCGCCTGGATTGGAGACGCAGTTTCGGCGACCATAACCTGTCGGCTATGGCCATGTACATGATGCGCGAATATCGTAAAGACCAGTTGCCGAACCGTAACCAGGGTTATTCGGGACGTGTGACCTATGATTATGCCAACAAATATCTGATTGAATTCAACTTCGGTTATAACGGTTCCGAGCGTCTGGCTTCCGGTCAGCGTTTTGAGTTCTTCCCGGCTGTATCTGCCGGTTGGGTGGTTAGCTCGGAGAAGTTCTGGGAGCCGGTCAGCAAATATGTCAACCATTTCAAGATCAGAGGTTCCTACGGTCTTGTAGGTAGTGATGCGTTTGCCAGTGGCGCTCCGCACTTTCTCTATCAGAATAATATCGGCATTGGCAGTGCATCCGATTTCTGGACCGGCCTTCCGTCAAATGAAACCAATAAGAAAGGTCCTGCATTCTGGGTGCTGGCTGTACAGAATGCCGGATGGGAACATGTGAAGAAATTCGATATCGGTGTCGATATGGTACTGTTCAACGAGGTGAATATTACATTCGACTATTTCCACGACGTACGCGACCGTATTCTGATGGCGCGTGCATCCTGGCCTGGCATGTTGGGCTATTGGGGTTCAACTCCTTGGAGCAACATTGGCGAGGTGGTGAATCAGGGTGTCGAGCTGAGTGTGAACTGGACAAAGCAATTCGGGAAAGACCTGACGGTAGATTTCCGCGGTAACTTCACTTACAACCAGAACGAACAGAAGTATGTGGACGAACCCGACTATCCGTATGTTTGGCAGACCAATACCGGCAAGCCGCTGAATACCCATAAAGGGTACATTGCCGAAGGCCTTTTCGCCAGTGAAGAGGAAATCGCTAATTCTGCGGACCAGTCACAGCTGGGTGCTAACATTATGCCGGGTGATATTAAGTATCGCGACGTCAACGGTGACGGCAAGATTACCTCAGAAGACCAGGTGATGATTTCGCCCTACAATCATGTGCCCCGCATTCAGTATGGTTTTGGTCTGAACTTGGTTTACAAGAACTTTGATTTCGGCGTGTTCTTCAATGGTTCGGCTAAGCGCAAGATTATGATTAACAGTGGTGTGGCTCCGTTCCTGTCGGGTGGTGGAGACGGTGAAGAAGGTGAAACACTGGAAAGAAACCTGATGGAGTGGATTGCGAACGACCATTGGTCGGTGGACAACCCGAACCCCAATGCCGCCTATCCGCGTCTGGGTATCAGCAAGACGGACATCAACAATAACATTCAGTCCAGCACGTTCTGGTTGCGCAACGGAAACTTCCTCCGCTTCAAGACACTGGAAATCGGCTACCGCTTACCTTATTGCCGCATTTACTTCAGCGGAGACAATCTGGCGGTATTCAGCCCTTTCAAGTTGTGGGACCCGGAGCTGGCATGGAATGCTTATCCGTTCTCACGCACCTTTAATCTGGGTGTTCAATTTACATTCTAAAACAATCTAATACAATTTCGAGATATGAAACTTACATCTAAAATAACCCGAACAGCACAGGTACTGATAGCTTCCTGTTGCTTGGCATCATGCAATTATCTGGATGTCATTCCGCCCGCACAGGCTGATTTTAAAGACACAATGAAAGACCAGGAAGCCACGTTGAGCTTCTTGTACTCCTGCTATATCAATGTTCCGCGTTCAACCCCGTTCCAGTATCACTCTTTCGAACTGTCGGCGGATGAATCTGCCGCTCCTTACGAATATTCCAACTACCAACAACAAATGGCTTGGGGAACCATCTCTCCGACATTCTACAGTAGTTGGGGTGGTGATGACCAGAACATTTGGACTCCCAGTTATAATAGTTTAGGCTATGTACACCACTTCCTGAGCCTGATAGACGACTTGCAACCCATTGGCGTGACGGCGGAAGACAAGGCAGAGTATAAAGCCGAATGTTATTTCTTGGAGGCCTACTATCACTTCCGCGTGTTGCAAGCCTTCGGCCCCTGCCCGCTTATTACCGAAAAGGTGGATCCGGGCATCACGAATGATGAAATCCCCGGACGTTCGCATTTCGACTATTGCGTAGACTACATTGTGGGAAAACTGGATGATGCAGCCAGGGTGCTTCCTGCAACACGTCCCACCAATTATCTGGGACGGGCCACCTCTACCATGGCCAAGGGACTGAAAGCTCGCGTGCTGTTGTATGCCGCTTCTCCGTTGTGGAACGGTTCGTTCCCCCGCCAGGACTGGAAGAACAAAAACTATGAAACTCCGGGTTACGGAAACGAACTGGTAAGCAGCACCTATAGCCGAGACAAATGGACACGCGCCCTGACTGCCTGCCAGGAAGCCCTGACAGCTGCTAAAGAGGCCGGTTACGAACTCTTCGATATCGATGCAGCCAATAGGAAGGCCGACCGTGACAACCTGAGTCTTCCCTTTATTCCGGGACGTGAAGAAGACACAGAGGAGAATCGTTTGTTCAAGGAGCGTGTACGTATGTTCCAATATTTGATTTCGGCTAATGAAGGCGACAACAATAAGGAACTCATCTGGGGACAACGCATCGCGATTGACGGAAACAACAGTGGTGAATCTACCGAATGGCGTTTGCCGAACAAAGTAGTGAAGAGAAGCAATGGCATCTTTGTAGGAGGATGGGCAGGTGATGCCCCGACGTTGTACTCCGTGCAGCATTTCTATACCGAAAACGGTAAGTTACCGGCAAAAGACCCCGAATTCTTTTCCGAAGATGAATGGTACACCCGCTTCTACGAAGGCACTCAAAGCCCGGCACTGGCTACCGACCGTTTGGACGGAGAAGACGTGAAGAACGACATCATCAAGCTGAATGCCAAGCGCGAAGCCCGCTTCTATGCATGGATTGCCTTCGATGGTGGGCAGTACAGCCCGAAGATTAACAACGGCGGACCGCTGTGGCTGAATTTGAAGAACACCAATACCAACGGCTTCAATACAGGCAATGCCCGTAACTGCGTAGGGACCGGCTATCTTACAAAGAAGTTTATCGACCCTAACATCTACTATGGTTCAGACGGCACACGGACGCATACTGCCATCCGCCGTCCGTTCCTTCGTATGGCTGAGCTTTACTTGAATCTGGCAGAGTGCTATGCTGCGTTGGACAACACAGGCGAAGCCCTCAGCAACCTGAATGAGATCCGCCGTCGCGCAGGTTTCGATGATTTGACCGAGAGTGACATCACAAGCGATATGACCCTGACGGACTGGGTGCGCAACGAACGTTTCGTCGAACTCTTTGAAGAGGGACACCGTTACTACGACCTGCGCCGCTGGGTGATTGCTCCTGAAATGCTGAAGGCAGGTACACGCTATGGTCTGGATGGACACCGTGTGAATCCGAGCTTTGAGGAATTCAACAAGCCGAAGCTGATTAACCAGCCGTTCAAGTGGGACGACAGACTGTATCTGCTCCCTGTGTGGTCGCGCAGCGGTATGGACGAGCTTTACAGTAACCCGCAATTAGTACAGGCACCCGGATATTAATCAATCTCTAAAAAACAACATGTTATGAAGATAAGAACAATCTTGTTGACAGGAGGCTTGGTATTGCTGGCCGCCTGCAGCGAATCAAAATATGATATAGACCAACTGGTACCTGAAGAGTACCATAAAATATTGTACGTGAACAACAGCGGTAAGCAGGAAGTGACGCTGTATGATACGGATGCTGACAACTTGTATACACTTTCGGTTATCAAGTCGGGAAGCGATCCCAGTCTGACAGCCGCCGCAAACATCCTCGTACTGACGCAGGTCGAGCTTGATGCGAAATATAGCGAACCGGAAGCGGTGAACTACCGACTGATAGGTGCCGATGCCTATTCGCTGGCTGCGAGCAGTATTGACTTCTCATCCGCCGACCGCTATAAGCTGGTCACTATCTCCTTGAAACCCCAAGTTGTGAAAGCGGCTATAGAGAGTAATCCGGATGCTGTCTGGGTGTTGCCTCTGAAGGTCACCAGCGAAACGGACTCCATCAATGCCGAAAAGAATGAATTGTTTCTGCAACTGAAAGCGGTGATTACGCCTGCCGTAGGATTCACCGATCCGACGCTCGTAGTGCAGCAGTACCAATACGGTTCTGTCTCCACCATCACGCAGAAGGTGAAGTTCGGCCTCGATACGGACAACTTATGGGATCTGACAGCCAAATTGGTGGTGGATAACGACTATGTTCAGGAATATAACTGGGACAACGGAACGAATTATAAGACGCTGCCCGAAGGCTCTTATACCATGCCGGAAACAGCGGTATTGCCTTCCGGAACTACTACTCTTGAACTGGAAGTATCGGTGAATGGTAGCCAACTGACACCGGGTGATTATATGTTGCCTGTCAAGGTTGCGGAAGTTTCCCAGTTTGAGATATCTGAAGCGAGAGCTGTGTATCCGCTGGCTATCCGCATCATGGGAAATAAGCTGGACCGCACGGGTTGGACAGCCGAAGCCGATACGGAGGAACTGACGGGTGAAGGTGCCGGCAACGGTGTGGCAGGATGTGTATTGGATGATAATCTGGGCACTTTCTGGCACTCTACCTGGCAGACCGGTAACAGGATTCCTCTCCCTTACGAGCTGATTGTCGACACCAAGAAAGAATATACTTTCACCCAGCTTGCCCTGATGCAGCGGCAACATGACAGCAACAGAGATACGAAAGCAGGCGAGTTCTATATCAGCTCCGATAAGGAGAACTGGACAAAGGTGGGCAGCTTCAACATGCAGCAGATACTTGAAGCCCAGACGTTTGGCGTTACTCCGACGAAGGGCCGTTACGTCAAGATCAAGATGACGGAAAGTTTCAGAGACGGTTATTGCTCTTTGACCGAGGTTTACGCTTACGGTCTGGAATAACTGACTGACTTGGAAATCTGACAGAAGGAGAGTGTATCAAAAATGTTGCACTCTCCTTTTTCTATTGATTCTTGCTTTTGACTTAAAAACGGCATTTTTTGGCAAAATTCTGCCCCTTGCCTTTGCGCGACATCGCCTATCTTTGTGACTAAACAGTTGTATCTAATACCAAACAAATGACTTTATGAAGCAAAATCTTTTATGCTTTGCGGCAGCCGCACTATTGATGAGTTCGTGCGGTGGCATTGTGCCGGAAGAAGAACTTGTAATCAATTTGCAAGAGAAAGGCGCCGAAGTTGCGCCGTCCATGTATGGCATCTTCTTCGAAGAAATCAATCACGCGGGTGATGGCGGCTTGTATGCCGAACTGGTGAAGAACCGTAGTTTTGAAGAACTTGAGATGCCCGAAGGTTACTATGCCGAAGGAGACATACTTCATCCGAAGGAAGTCTGCAACCACCTGACGGGTGAGGTGAGACACGGCAGCTTCCGCTGGACTACCGAACCGGTGCCCGGATGGACCCTGCAAACAGGGGAAAACTCGTCTGCCGAAATGAAGCTGACGAAAGAGAATCCGAAATTCCAGTCCGCCCCGAACAATCTGAAAGTGACCATCAAGGACGCTTCTACTCCTGTCCGCCTGGTAAACGGTGGATATTGGGGAATGAATCTGGTGAAAGACGACTCCTATTTGCTGCGTGCCATCCTCCGTACTTCGGCCGATTATAAAGGTAAAATAACCGCCCTCTTGCTGTCCGATACAGACGAAGTGCTGGCTTTGGCTCCTGTTGAGGTGGATGGCAGTGGCTCCTGGAACGATGTTCATCAGACGTTGCGTCCCTCGGCAACCGCCGCAAAAGGCAAACTGGCGTTGGAATTCGACGGTACGGGAACGGTCAGCCTGGACTATGTATCCCTCTTCCCCGAAAAGACTTTCCGCGACCGTCCGAACGGTCTGCGCAATGACGTGGCCGAAATGCTGAACGGGCTGCATCCCGCCTTTGTCCGTTGGCCCGGTGGCTGCGTGGTGGAAGGCATCTCGCTGGAGAACCGCTTTGAGTGGAAGAAAACGTTGGGTGACCCGGCTTCACGTTCGGGAGAGTATAGCACATGGGGCTACCGTTGTTCCTACGGTTTCGGTTATCATGAGATGTTGCAGTTCTGCGAAGACATCAATGCCGATGCCATGTTCGTCTGCAACGTGGGTCTGGGTTGCCAGTACCGTATGGGCGACGCTTCGCCCGAAAGCAAGATAGCTTATTATCTGGACGACTGTATGGACGCCATAGAGTATGCCCTTGGCGACGTCACCACCGAATGGGGGGCCAAACGTGCCGCACAAGGACATCCGCAGGCTTTCCCGCTGAAATATGTGGAGATAGGTAATGAGAACTGGGGCGACGAATACGACAAGCGCTTCGACATCTTCTATAAGGCGATTAAGGAGAAATATCCCGAACTGATTCTCATCTCCAATCATGGTCTGGGCGGAACGGGTAAGATTGCCAAGACGGATATGATTGACCCGCACTGGTACGTCAACCCTGAGTTCTTCTTCCAGAACACGACGATTTTCGACAGCCATCCGCGTGGCAAATACGATGCGTACGTGGGCGAATACGCCTGCAACGCCGATGTAGGCGGTGGTAACATGAGGGCGGCTCTTTCCGAAGCTGCCTTTATCTCCGGTATGGAGCGCAACAGCGACCTGGTGAAGATGGCCTCGTATGCTCCGCTTCTGGAGAATCGCAACGACCGTTCCTGGGCTGTCAACCTCATCTGGCTGGATACGGACCAGGTGCTGGGACGCAGTTCGTACTATGTACAGCAGATGGCGGCTGAAAACCGTCCGACGTACAATGTGAAGAGTAATCTCACGATGGGTACTCCTCAACCGCTGGAATATGAGGCGGGACGTTTCGGATTCGGCTCCTGGAATACACAGGTGGAATTCAAGGATGTGAAGGTGACGGAGGAAGACGGAACGGCTGTCAACCTGGATCTGAATAGTGTTGCGGACAAAAAGGGAGCATGGATGCTGGAAAACGGTGTGTTGAGCCAGGCTTCCCTGGAAACGCCTACCCGCTATATTGTGGACGGCTTTAGCGGTAACCGGTTCACGTTGGAATGTCAGGTTCGTAAGGTGGGTGGTCACGAAGGTTTCTTCCTTTATTTCGGTTTGTCGCAGGATGATAAGAAAGGCTTTGTCTATAATGTTGCCGGATGGAACAATCAATCTACGGCTGTGGAGGGTGTTTCAGACGGTCAGACAACAGGCGTGGTCGGTGACAGAGTGTCGCAGAGTCTTGAAAACAACAAGTGGTATGACGTGAAACTTGTGGTTACTCCGCAGAAGAGCGAACTTTATATGGATGGCAAGCTGATAGTGGCATATGCGCCCGAAACGACTCCGCTTCAATTCTTCTCGTCGGGCTATGATGAGGCTACGGGCGAACTGATTGTGAAAGTGGTGAACGCTGAGGCTGTGGCCTATCCGCTGAGCGTGAAGCTGGACGGGGTGAACCAAGTGGAGAAAACGGGTAAAGTCATCTCCTTGTCCGCTGCCAGTGATATGGACGAGAACTCTTTTGAAGAGCCGAAGAAGATTTACCCGCAGGAAAGCGAGTTCAAAGGCTTTGGAAAGAGCTTCGATTATACGTTCCCGCCTTTCTCTTATACTATTCTGAGGGTGAAAGCGAATTGAGTAAGTGAGTGCTCTTGGTTGGTTTGCATGATAATAGGTAGGTAAATGATAATTTAGCGGCTTTGCCGCTAAAAATTGTCAATTGTCAATTTTTAGCGGGCATCCGCCCGCTAAATTATCATTTATAGTACGGATTGATTTTGATTGAGTACTTAAGAATATAAACGCTATTCTTACAGAAAGTCATCAAAATGACCGATTCGCTTACATATACTGTTTGCGAAAAGCTTGAAATAGAAATCTGCCGCACGTTATATTGCATATACATGCGGCAGATTTGCATTATTCCCCCTGTTTATACAGACTTTATTCATTGGATATATACTTCCTGCAGATTGCATATCTATTCCGGACGGATTGCACATCTATATCGGACAGGTTGCATATGTATATCGGACGGATTGCATGTCTATATCGGACAGATTGCATATACTATTCGGGCAGATTGCTTGTTCTTTAGTGGCAGAATGCAGGTTGTTTCGGATTATTAGAGTTGTATGTATTTTTATATTGCACTGCCTGATAAGGGGATATGGAATTTCACTTGCGTATTTCGGGCGTCATGTGTCTCTGTACTTAAAGAATGGATTCTCGCAGGACTGAAAATACAAAGTGTCACAATGAATCATTTTACAACTGATTTATATCAATGGGATAACCTTATTTTTGCTGATAAAGTCTATCTTTGTAACCAATAAACCTATGAATCACTGTTTGATATGAGAAATTACAAATCCTTTATCTTGCTTGTTCTTTTCTGCTTTTCCGGCTTCACTTTGCTGCATGCCGCAGCCAACCCCGTCTCCGTCGGAAAGCTGAAAGTGGAATATGCCGAAACCCCGTTGGGAATAGATGTGGAGAAACCCCGTTTCAGCTGGCAGATGGAAGTGGCGGACCATGAAAGAGGGTACTTCCAGACAGGCTATCAGATTCTGGTTGCCACCGAGAAGGGAAAACTGGTGTGGGACAGTGGCAGGATAAAAAGTGAACTTTCATTGAATGTCGAATACGGCGGTGAACCCCTGCAACCTGCCACCCGTTATGCCTGGCGCGTGAATGTCTGGAACCAGAAAGGAGAGCAAACCTCCGCAAGTTCCTGGTTTGAAACCGGACTGATGAGCAATGATTCCGCCTATCAGGGATGGAGCGGCGCCAAGTGGATTGGCGGGGGAGATGAGGACATGGTGCTGTATTCGCATTATCTTCCTGTGTTTAAGCTGAACTTTTCCCTCCAACTGGATGAGGCATCCGCAACTACCCGTGCAGCTCTTATCTACGGTGCCAATGACGAACGCCTGATGGATAAGAACAAGAACCTGTATCATCTGGAAAACCGCCCGAATGAATCTTATATCAAGATAGAACTCGATATCGCCCCACTGACTGAGGGCAAAGAAGCCCTGCTGAACGTTTACAGGGTGGGCTATCATCCGGACGACAAACAGGATACTCCTTTCAAGAGTTTCCCTGTTCCGCAACACTTGATTAATAAAGACAATCAATATGCCCGGCACACGATAAGCCTTACATCCGAACTGGGTTTTACGAAATTCTATATCAATAGCGCGAAAGGAGAGCGTAACCATGCACAGGCGGAGAGCAATCAGGCAAAGGCAGGAGCTGACAACGCAAAGTCTGAAATCGGCTCTGTCAATCTGAATCCTCTGGGACAAGGCGGCGACTTCATCGCTTTCCCGGTAGTGGGCGACCTCGGCTTTGCCGTTCCCGCCGGGCAAGCAGCTTCCTTCTCAAAAGTGGAGATTGCCAATTTCAGAAGTCCTGCCAATGTGATAGCAACGGTGAAGGACAGGGGGCACCGTGTGGCAGGCGATGCCTCCGGCGCTTTTGAAACATTCACTCCGAAAGGGAACTCCGCCCCGATGCTTCGGACTGTCTTTACCTCTTCCGGTGCGGCAGTTGCCAAAGCGCGTCTGTACGTCACCGCACGCGGCATCTATGAAATCTATCTGAATGGCAAGCGGGTGGGAGACGACTACTTCAACCCCGGAATTACCCAGTACAATAAAACTCATTTATATCAGACGTTCGATGTGACGGAGTATCTGCATTCCGGTACGAACGCCCTCGGCGCTTTGTTGGCGGAAGGTTGGTGGAGTGGTGGCTCTACTTTCATGGGTGGTTACTGGAACTTCTTCGGAGACCGCCAGTCGTTGTTGGCAAAGCTAGTCATTACTTATGCGGACGGTCAGGAAAAGGTGATAGTCACTGACCCTTCCACCTGGCAGTACTTCAACAACGGGCCTGTGGCTTACGGCAGTTTCTTCCAGGGCGAAGTGTACGATGCCCGGAAAGAACCGAAGGTGGAAGGTTGGAGTACGGCCGCCTATAACGCATCGGGCTGGAAACCCGCTAAAGAAGTAGCGCTGGAAAGCAATATCTGCCGGGAAGGATCTCCCGGCGTGAACGACTACTCCGGCTTTACACTCCTCGGCCAGTTCGGGCAGACGGTGAAGGAGATTGACGAGCTGACGGCTATCTCAGTTGAAGAAGTACGCCCCGGCGTGTTTGTGTATGATATGGGACAGAACATGGTGGGGGTGCCCAAAATCACTCTTTCGGGCATGAAGCCCGGAACGAAGATCAACCTTCGCTTTGCCGAAGTGAAATATCCCGATTTGCCCGAATATGCGGGAAATACCGGCATGATTATGCTTGAGAATATCCGTGCGGCTATGGCACAGGACATTTATATCGCCCGGGGCGGGCGGGAAACCATTCATCCCCGCTTCACTTACCACGGTTATCGTCTCCTGGAGATAACGGGTATCGACCGGCCTTTGCCGCTGGAATCCGTAAAAGGGGTGGTGCTCAGTTCCATCCATCAGTTGGCCTCCCACTACGAAACTTCTAATGCGAAGGTGAATAAGCTGTGGAAGAATGTCACCTGGTCTTCATACGGCAACTTCGTTTCTATTCCTACCGACTGCCCGCAGCGCAACGAGCGTTTGGGGTGGATGGGGGATATCTCGGTATTCTCGCGCACGGCAACCTATCTGGCGGATGTGCCGCAGTTCCTGAGAAGGTATCTGCGTTCGGCACGCGATTCGCAGCATGCGGACGGACGTTTCCCGGACATAGCGCCTCTCGGCATCGGCTTTGGCGGCCTGTTGTGGGGAAGTGCGGGGATAACGGTGCCCTGGGAATGTTATCAGCAATACGGAGACAAGGCTCTACTCGCCGAACACTATGACGCCATGAAGCGCTATATCTCCTACATTATTGAAAACACAATCGAGACGAAAACGAACCTGATAGTGCAAAACAGGGCGTGGGGAGACTTATGCGACTGGCTGGGGTTGGAAGACGAAAAGAATGACAAGTCGCTCGTTTGGGAAGCCTATTTCATCTATGATCTGGAGTTGATGAGCAAAATGGCCGCTGCCTTAGGCAAGACCGTTGAGGCGGAGTGGTACAAAGAACTTCATGCAGCGAGGAAGGATTTCTTCAATAAGACCTATATACAACCGGGAACAGGGAAAACTATCTTTTCAGCCTTCATACCCGAGAAGAAAGGGACATTTGTAGATGTACAGACTTCCTACGTATTGCCACTGGCTTTTGACATCATCGATAAGGAGAATAAGAGCAAGGTGGTGACGAACCTGGCGAAGACCGTTGTCCGCGAGAATACCACCGATAGCGGAAAGCAATGTCCTGCCTACTCGTTGATGACCGGTTTCATCGGCACGGCATGGATAGGCAAGGCGCTGTCTGATAACGGGTACACCGATCTGGCGTATAAGCTGTTGCAACAGACCAGCTATCCCTCATGGCTCTACTCCGTAGACCAGGGAGCCACTACCATTTGGGAGCGTCTGAACTCTTATACCCACACTGACGGCTTCGGAGGAAACAACCGGATGAATTCTTTCAATCACTACTCCTTTGGTGCGGTGGGTGCCTGGATGTACGGTCACTCTCTGGGCATACAACGGGATGAAAACAATCCAGCCTTCAAGCACTTCCTGCTAAAACCGGAGATAGACCCGACGGGGCAGATGAGGTTTGCAAAAGGGCATTATGATTCCATGTACGGGCGCATTGAAAGTAGCTGGAAAGTGGAGCATGGAGCGGTTCACTATGAGTTTACCGTTCCCGGCAATACCACAGCTCTGCTTTATCTGCCTGCTTCGTCAGCAAGATATGTCAGGGAGAATGGAAGGATTATCACTAAAAAATGCAAGGGAGTGGAGTATGCAGGTGAAGAGAATGGAAAGTTGTTGCTGAAACTCCAATCCGGAAAGTATTCGTTTGAGGTGCGGGAGAAGAGGTTGGCTAAAAAGTGAAAGTAATCTTTTCCATGTTCTGTGCATTTAATGAGTTGTAATAGTTGGGAAATATCATTGCCACAGCCATAAAAATAAGTATTAACTTCTTCATATCCGTATTGCTTTGAGGTATTAAAAAACTTAACCGGAAGAAGGATTGTTTAGTTTCCTTCTTCCGGTTACAAAGTTACGGCATCTGACGTTAGCACGCTGTATACAGATTACTGATTATATCTTCTCTATCCGTATGGCGGCTCCTCCACCCCGTGCAAGAGGGAGATTCAGTACTGTGCCGGCATTTACTTCCTGCTCACTGATGACTACCGGATAAGGATTGTTTTCGTAGTCCGCATCCTTGCTGTCGCGGTAGAGTGTAGCCTTGTAGGACGCATCGGCATCAAGGAAATCCAGGGGTAACTTTATCTCCCGTGATTCCCGGTTGGTGATGCAACCCACAAACCAGTTTTCGCTGTTGCGGTCTTTGCGGGCTATGACTACATATTCGCCTATCTTTGCGTCGGGTACCACCGTCTTTGCCCAGGTGGTGGGACAGGAGGTGATGAATGAGAACTCCGGTCTTCCTTCATAATTCTCTATCATATCCGATGCCATTTGCAACGGGCTGAACAGAACTACGCTTAGAGCCAGTTGTTTGGCAATCGTGGTCTGTACCCGTGTGCCCGGATAGACGGGGTTGGTGAAGTTGAACGTTCCCGGTGTGAAGTCCATTGGCCCGGCAAGTCCGCGGGTGAAGGGGATGATGCAGGTATGTTCGGGTTGGTTGCCGCCATCGGCAGACCAGGCATCATATTCCTGTCCGCGTACTCCTTCCTGGGTCATCAGGTTGGGGTAGGTGCGTTGCAGGCCGCTGGGCATGGCGGGCTCGTGGTTATCGACCATGATGCCGTAGCGGGCGGCCGTCTCGATAACCTTGCGGTAATGGCGTACACCGTACTGGCTGTGTTGCAACTCTTTGTGGTCGAGCATGGGGTTGACGTATCCCGTCTTTACGGCATTGATGCCGAGTGAGCGATAGAGGGTATAGGCACTGTCCAGCTGTTGTTCGTAGTTGGTGGCGGCACCGCCTGTTTCGTTGTGGGCGATGAGGCGGAGGCCTTTCTGACGGGCGTAGTCGGCCAGCTTTTTCAGGTCGTAATCGGGGTAGGCACGGGTGAAACTGAATTTGTCGCCATCACGTGTCCAGTCACCGTCCCAGCCGTAGTTCCAGCCCTCTACCAGTACTCCGCTGAAACCATGACGGGCGGCGAAGTCGATGTAGCGCATGGTGTTGGCAGTGGTGGCACCGTGTTTGGAGCCTTGTGCCCAGGTATATTTCTCCATGTGCATACCCCACCAGATGCCGATGTAGCGTCCCGGTTCTATCCAGGAGGTATCTTCTATCCGGCACGGTTCATTCAGGTTCAGCATCAGGCGGGAGAGGATCAGGTCACCGGGTTTACGTGCGACGATAACCGTGCGCCAGGGGGTGACGAAAGGGGCGGTGGCGAATACCTTTTCACCGGTACTCCACGGCGTGAGGGCTGCGCGAATGGTTACAGCAGTCTCCCCTTGTCCCTTCGGCGTCAGATTCAGGCTGGCGTAGTCTGTCAGATTCGCCTCATGCAGCGTCATGTAAAGACTGTCGTTCACTTCCAGGGTGATGGGAGTGGAGACGGTATCTTTCCGGCTGATGGGAGCGGCGGTGTAAACACCCTCGTAATACTTGGTGCCGTTTGTCGGAATACTCCATGTACGGGCATCCCAGGGCAATGCGTATTCCGTCTCCTCGTCCATGATGACGAACTCTTTCAGGTTTTCCTGTTCGGGGAAGAAATAACGGAACCCCAGTCCGTCATCGAAGAGGCGGAAGACAACGGAAAGGTTGCGCTGGAGTCCGCTGCGTTCTTCCAGGTTCAGTGTCAGTTCGTTGTAGTGGTTGCGTACTTCAATCTCTTCACCCCAGGGCTGCATCCAGGTTTCATCGGAGGATGTCCGTTTCACATCCTTCACACGAAAGTCTCCGTTCAGGGGGCCGTCTTTCAGAGTGAATCCCAGGTTTGAGGGATGGATAAGTGCTTCGGTGCCCCGCGCCAGCGAGTAGTAAGCCTTTCCATCCTTCACTCCGGTGGTCAGGCTGAGCTGTCCGTCGGGCGACTGTAACGTTTCTGTCCGTTCTCCGTTGGTGCAGGCTGCCAGCAATGCGAAGGACAGGCATACGCCGAGTAATCTTTTTATGCTATATTTATTCATACCTATTCTTTTTTAGTTATTAGTTGACAAGGTTTCAGTTGACAAGGAAGACAGTGTTATTATTCTAATTCGTCCATCAGTTCTCCGGCCTTGTCCGGTTGCAGGGAGATGAAGTAGTAGAAAGCCTGCGTCAGATATTTGGAAGCCTTATCCTTATCGTTGGCGTATTTCTGCTTCAGTGTGTACCAGCGGTATATTTCCTGTAACGCTTTCTCCTGATAAGAGATGCCGGTGAATTGCTGCAAGGCGGTCAGATAACGGTTGCCGTATTCCAGGGTAGGCTCTATGGTGGTGCCTTCGCCGAAGTCGTTCCAGGTGCTTATCTGGAGATACTTCAACCCCGCTTTTCGGGCGGCATCCAGTTGGCGGCTGAAGAGGGCGCCGTTCTCTGCATCGTAGGTGGTGTAGCCGTCGCCCCAGCCGCCTTCTTGGTAATAGTCGTGAAAGCCGGGCATGGCTCCGCCGATGTAGCAGCCGAAGTTTCCGGTATCGGAGTAGTTGGGAGCGGGATTTACCCAAAGGAACTCACCAACGGCATTTTGTTCCAGGCTGTTGTTCGCTTTGCCGGAAAATCCGTTCAGTACCACGAAGGCGGGCTTTGCTTCGAGGGCACTGAAGATGGTTGTCCAGTCTTTGGGAGTGCTCACTTGCTGCGGGCCGAAAATCATCAGGAGCGGTTGGTTGTTTACCCGGATATAATTACTCTTCTTGAAGAATTGGCTTTCCAGATACTTCAGGTCGGCTTGGGCTTGCGTCACTTTGCCGGCATCACTCAGGTCGCTCAGGGTTGCATCTTCATAAACGATGGCAAAGTCGAGGCCGACGCGTTCGACGGCTTTCACCAGCTCTTCCGTATTTCGCTTGTTGGCGGCGTAGTCATGTTTGTCCTGGATGCCGTACCAGTCGATCATTACTCCGTCTATGCCGGAATACTTCATCAGGAGGGCGTGATAATTCAGTACGACTGCATCGCTGGATGCATACGGGCCTATCTGCGGATAGTAATGGGCGGCAATCTCACGCCGCCCATTGGAGTTCTGACGGTCGGGGTTACAGGTAGCCATAGTCCAGTGCTGCCCCCACTTGTCATTGTTGGTTGCAGGAGTCTCAAACCAGGGCATGTAGTGGGCATATACCTTCATCGGGTTGGTTTTGGTGACGGTTACCGGGTCGAGCGCTCCGGGCAATTCCTTGCCGCTGCCGTTGCCGGAATCGTCATTCCCGTTGCTGCAAGCCCCCCCGGTGAGGAGGGCTGCAAGCAGGAAACATATAGATGTAATTCGCTTCATTGTATTCTGAGTTATGAAACTTAATTTACTTATAATCCGGATTCTGTTCCAAATTCGGGTTCTTTGCCAGTTCCTCGGCCGGGATAGGAAATACACCTCTGTATTTGGGTGTTTCCCCTTTATTCCACCAGGGCTTGAAGAAAGTTCCGAAGCGGATATTCGTTGTGCGGCGCAGCCCTTCGAATACAAATTCGTGCTGCCATTCTTTATCCAGGTCGTTCTCTGTCAAGGCGGTCAGTTCGGCTAAACCGGCACGGACGCGGAGCTGATTGACAAAAGGCAGTGCGGTTGCCGTAAAGCCCAGGCGGAAGTTAGCCTCCGCTTTCATCATCAGTACTTCGGCGTAACGCATCAATACCCAGTCGTTGTCACGTTCCCAGATGTCCGTTGAGCTCCATTCATATTTATCCAGACGGGCTCCCTCGTTCTGTTTCGCTTTCTCATAATTCTCTATCTCTTCGGTGTAGTTCAGCGGTTCGCCATCATCCATTAATACGTCGCTGCCGTCTTTGGCACTTTTCTGCTGGCCGATCAGGAGCGAACTCCGGCGTACATCCGTTTCATCGAACGAGGAGTAAAGTCCCGGTTGCGCACAGATGCCGTTGCCGCACCAGGGATAAGACTCATCGGCAGTGAATGCCTTCTTCTGGTTGTAATGGTAAGTCATGGATGCCAGATAATTGCCTACCGTTCCCTGTTTGTGGTCGTAAGGAATGGCGAAGATGATTTCGGACGATGTTTCATTTACTATTTTGAAGCTGTCGAAATAGTTGGCAGTCAACGCATAACCGCTTACCTTCTCGCAGGCATTCAGGCAGTCCTGCCAGCGCGGAGTGCCGGTGTATACTTCCGCATTCAGATAGAGGCGGGCGAGCAAAGTGTTTGCCACATTCTGGGTGAATCGGGCATATTGCACGCCTGAGGGGAGAAGTTCCATAATATCGGTCAGTTCCTTTTCCACGAAGTTGAATACTTCCTGGCGGCTGGATTTCTGAGGCAATCCCGATGCGGTGAAGTCCGTTGTGATGGGTACGGCACCGAACTGGTCGAGCAACTGATAATAATAGTAAGCACGCAAGCCGCGCAACTCAGCTTTCACCTTGTCTTTGGCTGCTTCGGTCAGTTCCGACTGGTCCACTTGATAGATGATGGCATTGATTTTGGAGATGCCGATGAAGGGGTAACGCCAGGCACTCAGAATCATCTGGTTCTGTGCATCCCAGGTGTGATATTGCACCTGTTGGTAACGTCCGCCGTCATACCAGTCCGTGCCGCGGGTAGGGATGCAGGCTTCATCAGAGGCACAGGCACTCAGAAAGAATACATATTCGCAAGTGGGGTAACAGTTGGCTCCGTTGCCTTCGTCGGTGTCGGCACCATAACCGCGCAGGGTGGCGTAAGCGCCTGCAACGATGGTCTGCACTTCATTGGAAGTCTGTCCATAGTCGTCCATGGAAACTTTATCATATAAGGTCTCGTTCAGGTCGGTACATGCACCGAGCATCAACGATGCGCCGAGTAAAGCTGATATTAGTTTTTTATTCATAATCTTCAAATCTTTCATTATTAATTCTTCATCCTTCGTTCTTCATTTAGAACGATATATTCACTCCCAGTGAGAAAGTCCGTGGCCGCGGGTAGCTGTTGAAACGGTCGATGCCGGGACCTTCCAGAACGTTGTCCGGCAGGCTGACTTCAGGATCGATGCCACTGTAGCCGGTGATGCAGAAGAGATTCTCGCCTGTCAGGTAGAAGCGTATCTTTTCCAGACCGATTTTCTTGACTCCCGGAAGCGTGTAACCCAGGGTTACGGATTGCAGACGGAAGAAAGAACCGTTCTCTACGAAATAGCTTGAGAATACCGGGTCGCTCTTGATGCCACTTTCCAGAAAGTCATCGGGTACATTCTGTGCAGGCAGACGGGTAGGGTCGAACATGGCCATGCGGGTGGCGTTCAGCACCTTCTGCCCAAACATGCCATAACCGGCAAAGCTGAAGTCGAAGTCCCGATAGGTGAGGTTCATGCCGAAGCCCAGGTTGAACTTGGGTTGCGCGCTGCCCAGGTATTCGTTGATCGGCTTACCGTCTTCATCACGGTTGATGATGTAATTGCCGTCGGAGTCGATGCCACTGCACTTCGGGCCGTAGAAAGCACCGGAGGGATATCCCTCTTTGATAATCTGGGAGTACATGCCCGACATACCACGTAGTCCGTGCAGTGAACCGGCCTGGAGTCCTACTGCCTGATAGGCGTCGTTTGACAGTTTGGTGATTTCCTGGTCGTTGTAGGCAAAGGTTACGTTAGCGTCCAGAGTCAGGTCTTTCTGTCGAAGGATGTTGGCGCTCAGACTGACTTCAATCCCTTTGTTCACCAGGTCGCCCACATTTGCCAGCATGGTGCCCACTTGATAAGGCGGTTGCGGAACGGGGTATGTCCAGAGCAAATCGCTGGTCTTCTTGTGGTAGAACTCGATTGTACCATTGATGCGGTTGAATATCCCGAAGTCAAGGCCGATGTTCAGCTGTGCCGTAGATTCCCATTTCAGATTGGGATTTACGTTTTGTGCCTGTACGTATGATTTCTTCCACGTACCGGAGGCAGCGTCATAATAAGAAGCACCGTCTGCACTGAGCACGGCCAGTGATTTGTATTCGCCGATACCCGCCTGGTTGCCCGTTACACCATATCCGGCACGCAGTTTCAGGTTGTTCAGCCAACTTGTGGTACTTTCCATAAAGGCTTCGTCCGAGATGCGCCATGCCAGGGAGACAGAGGGGAATGTACCCCATTTGTGGTTTGTCCCGAAGCGGGAGGAACCGTCTCTTCGCAGGGTGGCAGTCAGCATATATTTGCCCATGAGGTTGTAGTTGATACGTCCGAAGAAAGAGGCGAGTTTGGCTTCTCCTTTGTAAGAGTACACGTCACCGGCACGGAAGTCGGAGCCGGCAGCCAGGTTGTTGTACAGGAAAGCATCCGTGTCGAAGCCGCTGCGGCTGGAGCCGAAGCCATCGTATACGTTAATCAGATAAGAATAACCGGCCATGAAGTTCATCCGGTGAATCCGGGCCAGTTCCAGGTCGTAGTTCAGATAGGTTTCTATCTGTTTGTTGGTATATTTGGCATAGGTGCGTTGTCCCCAGCCTTTTTCACTCTTTCCTTCCATCATGGCGTAGGTGGGTTTGTAAAGACCGCCTTCGGTAGACTGATATTCGTATGAACCGTTTGCTACGGCTTTCAGTCCTTTCACCAGGTCGAGTTCCACTTTACCGTAGCCCAGGAAGCGGTGGCGTTTCTGGTCGTCGGCACGGTTGGCGTTGATTTCCACCGGATTCTCGGTGTTGGTACCGCCTATTTGGGCGAAGTCGCCGTTCTGGTCATATACCGGGAAGGTGGGATTGAGGTTGGTCATACGTTCGAAGATGCGGTTGTCGATGGGATGCCAGCTGTCGAAGTTGGCGTTGATGCCTGCTTCGATGCGGAGGCGCCCGTTCCATCCGGTCTGGTAAGCGGCGAGGCTACCGGCAAGACGGTTCATACTGTTGCGGACTATCACGCCCTGGTTGTTCTGATAGGTGATGGAGGCACGGTAACCGTTGTCTTTGCGCGAATTGCTGATGGCTACGTTGTGGGAGTGTGAGATGGCTGTGCGTTCCAGTTCTTTCTGCCAGTCGGTGTCGGCTCCGTAGTCGATGGCCTGTCCCACGTTGTTCTCGCGGACGTATGCTCTCCACTGGTCGGCACTGAGCAAGTCCATGTGTTTGGCTACCTGGCCGATGGCTACGTAACCGTTGTACTGTATACTTTTCTGCTCCGTATCGCTGGCAGCACGGTTGGTTGTTACGATGATGACGCCGTTAGCACCCCGCGAACCGTAGATAGCTGCCGCCGAGGCATCTTTCAGTACGTCGATGGATACAATTTCGGAAGGTTGCACGGAGTTGAAGTCCACTCCGGGAATTCCGTCCACCACCACCAGGGGGCCGTTGCTGGCTGAAAGTGACGTACCACCACGTAAACGGATGGAAGCGCCTGCTTCGGGAGCGCCGGAACTTTGCACAACGGACAAACCGGCTACTTTGCCTTGCAGCAACTGTTCGGCACTGGTGATGATACCTTGTTTCATGTCTTTGGCGTTGACGGAAGTGATGGCGCCGGTCAGGTCCGATTTGCGCATTGTTCCGTATCCCACACCGACAATCACGGTTTCTTCCAGGGCGATGGCGTCTTCCTGCAATACGATGCTGAGGCGGGTGCCTGCGTTTACTTTCTGGCTGATGTAGCCTACGAAGGAGATTTCGAGCGTGCTGTTCGACGGGCAGCTGAGGCTGAAGTCTCCGTCCATTCCGGTGATGGTGCCGCCTTGTGCCCCTACTATCCGTACGGTGGCGCCAATCAGCGGTTCCTGGTTCTTGTCCACTACCTTTCCGGTAGCTGTGATGTTCTGCGCCGTTGCGGTTTCGCAGAGTCCCGTCATCATGAATAGGATGAAAAGGGAACAAAGGGTATATATAGCTTTACGTTTCATATTCTTCGGTAGATTAGAGGATTATTCGATTTCCGATAATGATATCAGTGGAATGTCGGTGTTGACTACCGTGATTCCATTGGCAGTCTCTATCTTCAGGCTGATTTTGCTTAGGTTGGTCAGTCCTTCCAATTCCTTCAACAGATTGACGGAGGCTTCGCGTTTGTCGCGGTTTCCTTCCATGTCGCCCGTGATGGTTCTGCTGCCTGCGGTGATGGTGTATTTCAGCGTACCGGCATTCTTTTCGTTCCATTGGCGTGTCAGTGTCACGATGTCCAGTGCACAGATTTTCTGGGGGAAGTAGGAGAATGCAGGGTCGGGATAAATGGGGGCGTTGCCGGCTTTCTGCAAGCGGTCGCCACTGCCGGGACCCCAGTCTCCGTTTACGATGGGGACGATGATGTAGGTCATGTTCTCCAGTTCATAGTCGTCGGGCACTGCCGGGGCTTCTATCGAACCGTCGTCGGCTATGGTGCTGTTGTAGTACTCGAAGGGAGTCATATCGAACTTGTACAGACCGTTGCCCAGGTCTTTGAAGGCTGTCTTTTCCATAACGTTGGGCAGCCACACTTTGATGCCTTGCATCACTTCCCAGTTGTTCAGACCACTGTGCAGGTTGAGCGATGTAAAGTCCAGGTCGTATAATCCGCCTTTCTTTCCGCCTATTTCCAGTTCGTTGGCATTCACCAGGATGGAGAGAGGATCTTTCAGCAGGAATTTGTCGGGGTAGAACAGGATGTCTTTGCCCGATTCGGCGAAATCCTTGAATACCTGGCGTGAGTCGGGGGCGGAAAATTCCGTGGTGCAGTCTCCGTCGTTCTTTACCTTGAGTTGCATCCAGAGTCCGGCAAAGCTGTCAAACTTTTCCAGTCCGCAGTTGAAGTATTGGGTCGGGGTCATGGTCTTCTTGTAGATGCCGTTTCCGGTATATTCCAGTTTGGCAAAGTCGGAAGAGTTGTCACGGTTTCCCGCATCAGGCTCGGTAGGTTCCCATGCCCAAAGGTAGAGGTCCACCCCTTCCTGGAAGCCAATGTCGGTTACATCGAAAAAGAAAGTGACTTCTTCATCAAACTGATAGACGGCAGGCACTGTCCATACTTTGGGAACACCGGGGAACTTGCCTGCAAATGCGATGTTGGGCAGAAGCATCAGAACGATGCCCAGTAATGCTGTGAATATGTTTTTCATGATTCTTTCCTCCATTATTCGGTAACGGGTACCAGGTTATACACATACGATACGAAAGGCTGGCCTTTTACTTTGCGCGTCATCTTGAACTCCAGCACGCGGTTGGCACCCGGTGTGGCGGTGACGGTGAGTTCTCCCGCTTTCTTCGACTGGGAAGCATCGGAATAGAGCAATATCTTGCTGGCTGTTCCGTCGGCGTTGGTAAACAGTTTTTCCATGTTCCATGTGCCTGTGGTGGGCAGAAGGGCGGGGGCGCTGCCTTCTATAAGGAAAGAGGTGGGGACGTTGTCCGCATCCACTTTCAGGTCGATGGTGAACGAGGTGAAGTTGAACTTCCCGGTCAGGTCGAGTGCCTGCCCGTTGGTCTCGTCCACTTGCCGGATTGATTTGAGCGTCCACTTTCCCTGGATTTTCTCGCCTAAGGTGATGGGAGCTACATAAGAACCGTCGTCGGTATCATTGCAGGCGGTGAAAAATGCACCGGTCATCAATGACAGTAGTAGTAAAGCATACAAGGATTTCAATGCTTTCATAGGTTGTAGTTTTTTTAATGAATAAATCGGTTAACTCTTAAACAATGCATTGGTCGCGGGAAGGTTTTCTTCCGACCGACATTGCAAAGCTACGGGGTTTGGAGGGAAAAGAAAAAATATCTATATATTGTATAATGCTTTTTTGCGTTGGTATGCTGCTAATGTGTTTATTGTCAGTGGATAGTATTTTCCTGAATATCCGATTTGTATAAAGGAAATATAGCCTTGTAACAGGCTGTTTTCTTCTAATTTATGCCCTGTTTGCAGCATCTATATATCGGATGTGCTGGATATATAGATGCAGCGTGTTGGATATATAGATGCTGCGGCTTGGATCTATATATCGGATGCGTTGGATCTATATGCCGGACACGACGTTTATTGAGGGGCAACGGCGGCTATTTCCATAATCTTTGCTTCAAACTGTTCGTTTGACACCAGCGACTTGTTTTTAATGCGGGTTTTGTAGGTATTGATGGTGTGGATGGAATAATTCAGGAATTTGGCGATACGTTCTGTCTCGCAGATGCCCAGGCGTATCAGTGCAAAGATGCGCATTTCGGAAGTGAGCGATTTCTCGTTTTCGCTGCGTGTATGCTCTTCGGCGGGGAATAGTTTGTTGTAAGCAGCGATGAAACCGGGGAATAATTTCAGAAAGGTTTCGTCGAAGGAGGCGTACATGTTATCCCGTTCTTTGTTCAGGTCGGCTTCTTTGAAGGAGGTGCGCAGGTCGTCGTATTGGCGTGCGGCTATCTTCCGGTTAATCATCTTGTAGAGGGTTTCCATCTTGTCGATGTATTCGGAATTCAGGTAGAAGGAATAGCCGATGTATTCATCTTTGATGTTATTGGCCTCGGACAACTGGTTGTTGGTCTGCTGTAACTGTTGGTTGCGCTCTTCGATGGTGTGGCGGGCGGTACGCAGTTTCTTCACCTGCTTGTAGATGATGAGGGTGGCAATCAGCAACAGGATGAATAATAAGGATACGAGGGAGACGAACCCTATCAGTACATTCCGTTGTTTCTTTACGATGTCGAAGCGGTCTTGCTCGATGATGGGCAGAATGGAACCTACCTCAATCTTGCGATGGCGGGCGTTGTAGAAATTGGCGTCCTCCAGTGCCAGACGTACATAATTGTTGGCGCGGTTGATGTCGCCCCGTTCATAAAGCAGTCCGGCCAATACACGCAGGGCGGTGGTCTCTTTGGTGGCGGAACGGATGTCTCCGATGGCGGCCCGTATCAGGTAGGTCATGGCAAGTTCCTTATCATTACGGCCGTAATACATCCAGCCCAGGCTGGATGAAACGATTGCTTCCGTATGCGGATCGAGGTCTTTCCTCTGCAATAGGGTGCTGAACGAGGAAATGGAGGCGTCATATTGCCGCTCTTTCATTTGCTTTTGGCCTACGGAGTACCACCATTTCAGTGATTTTTCGGGAAGCAGCCTTAGCAATGAATCGGTATAGAGACTTCCCTTTTCTATATATTCGTTTTGGAAAGGGGCTTCGTGGTTGTAGTCGGCAATGTCGTAGTACAACCGGCTGTACAGAGAGTAGTAGGCTATCCGGCTGGAGAGGGACACGTCTGTAATATCAATTCTGCTTATCACATCGAAGGCTTCTTTGAACAGTCCCGAGGACAACAGGCAGAATACGATTCCTCCATTTGCTTCTGCTACGTAGCCCCGGTTGTGCAGTTTCTCTGCCAGGTGCAGGGATCTGTTGGCGTAGGTGTAGGCTGAGTCGTATTTATAGGATTTATATTCGTCGAACAGGTGGATGGAGGCTTCGTAACGTTTCTCGTCGGATACGGCTTCCCCAAGTTTCCGTCGCCATTCGGCTATTTGTTTCTCTTTCCGGTCGATATATTGCTTACTGTTTGCCAGGTGGGTGTCCAGTTGTACGAGCATAGTATCTAAAGGCAGGGAGGCGGAATACCCTCTGAGGCAGCCGGTAACGGATAACAGGAAGAGGAGAAAGAGGCTTTTTTTCATTGTATTACGTATAGGTTCATGTCTTTTTTCCTAACGGAGTTTTGCAAATGTAGGAGAATAAATTGAAAAATCAATATCATTCTGACACTTTGTATTTTTAATAGTTTCAGGATGTGTTCTTTCCGCCTCTCTTTCGGAATGTTGGAAAAGATGGGAATGGAAAACTGTAAATGCAATAGAATCAGTGGAATATCAGATTCTTTACAAGTCTAATAAATCGGAATACCCTTCTCTGTTTGTTCCTTTATAAGGAAGGTGGCGCTCTTCTACGATAAAAAGTGTGTTCCTCTACGATGAAGTTGACTCTTTGTTCGCAAGAAGTTAACTTCTTGTCGGCAGGAAGTTAAGAGTTTGTCGGCAAGATATTGGCTTTTTCTGCCGGATTAGTGCATAAAGGAGGTATATTATACGGAAATCCTGCATATAGATGCTGCGCTATATGCAGGATTTCTTCTGTTTCATCTCTTTTGTATAAAAGGGATGTAGCCTAAAAGGCTAAATGGTTGTCTTTATGATGTTAAAACTGCGTAATGGATGTTTATTTGTATGGCAGATTACATGTCTTCCATGGATAATCCCATATATTCTGCCTGATAATTACGGAATAAAAATGCAGGGAATAATGAGATTAACCAAATGTGTGGTACCTTTTCTGAATATCCTTATTCTGTATCTGCCGACTTTGCATTCCATACCAGCAACGCCAGCACTACCGACAGCACCGCCGCGCCAATCCAGAACCAGTTGATATAGGTGAAATCATACGTATCTATTCCGTTCACTACGGTCTTATGTCCTTCTATCAATACACCACTCATTACATCCTGCAACCCTGCACCGATGTAACTGGCGATACCTACTACTCCCAAAGCGGCTCCCGAAGCATTGCGCGGGGCAATATCGACAGCCATCAGTCCGCCGAGGAAGCAAATCAGCACACCGATGCCTATCCCAAACAGTATCATCGCCAAGGCATCCAGCCAGAAATGTACGCCGGGCACCAATAGAAACAGGCAAAGCGCCAGTACATTCATTAATCCGAATATAAGTGCCGGTGCATTGCGCCGCCCCTTAAACAGTTTGTCTGAGATTACCCCGGAAAGCATGGTACCTATGATGCCACATACTGAACTGATAGAGATAATAAAACTGGCATCCAATGTTGAGTAGCCTTTCTGTGCCTCCAGATAAAATATTCCCCAACTATTCACCGCATAACGGCTGATGTACATGAATGCACTGCTGAGGGCAAGTATCCAGATTGCCGGATTTCTTAAGACAGCTTTCTGTGCACGGTTAAATTCTTTCGTTTCCAGTGCACTCATTACTTTCTTTTCTTTCGGTGCGTTGACCAGAGGAAGCCCCTTGCTTTCCGGTGTATCGTGGAAGAAGCGCCAGATAAGTAGTGTACCTACTAACCCTACCATGCCTGCACCTAGAAATCCATAACGCCATCCGAGCACACTCACGACAGAGGCCACAATGATGAACGTCATTGCTTCACCTATGTTGTGACTGGCACTCCAAAAGCCATAGAATGAACCGCGTTCTTTGTCTGTGAACCAGCGTGATAATCCTACAACACAGGATGCTGCTCCCATAGACTGAAACCAACCGCTGATACCCCATAATATGGCAAACAAGATGAACGAGTTTACAAAGCCCAGGCACAAGTTTACCAGTGCCGTCACCAGCAATCCCGTTGACATGAAGCGGTTGATGTTGCTTCTGTCCGCCAGAAAACCGTTGGAGAATTTACCTATGGCATAGGTGAAGAATAGTACAGAGCCGATGATACCTAATTCTGTTTCGGAGAAGATGCCTTCATCTACAATCGGCTTCTTAACGATGTTCAGACTCAGGCGGCATACATAGTACATGCTGTATCCGAGGGTTGCCGCAAGGAAAGTGGACCATTGTAGACGCTTCAACCGACGCTTTTGTTCGGGCAAGGATTCCTCGTTACAAGGTGCCGGAGTCGACACCTTGTAAAAATCAATGATATGTTTTAACATGCTTTCTTTTCTTTACTTGTGCAGTTTCTTATCTTTTAAGTATTGCAGCAATATAGCGGGACGGTCTGTCTGAATCAGTTTTGCTCCCTGGTTGATAATCCATCCCCAGCTCTCGTCCGGCTGATGCAGTTCTACGGCACGGTCATCATCATGTCCGCCGCAAAGTTCGGGCCAAAGGGAGTTGATGAATATCTTTGCTCCACTGTCGCGAACCTTCTTGATGAGGCGCTGCACTTCGGGGCTATCGTTATTGAAGACTAATTCAAAAGCCTGTGGCTTCATGTGTTTCAGATACCCGTCTATGATTGCTTCTGCTCCCTCTTTATGTAACTGGATAACAGGCATGAAAATCATCTTATCCAACACTTCGCCATGTTCGGCTTTCACCTGTTCGTAGGGTAATTCCGCTTTCATAATACATTGCTCTACGGTGCCTGTTTTCTCAAGAATGGTATATGCTTCTTTGAAGTAATCATAGCCTTTATCTACGTTTACCATAATCTTGCCTTTACATAATTCCATCACTTCTTCAAAAGTAGGTACCAGATGTCGGGTCTTATGTCCGGCTCCATTTCTCATTTGAAACCGGTGAAGTTCCTCTAAAGTATAATCTTCGGGGTTGCCTTTACCGGTAGTGGTACGGTCTATTGTTTTGTCGTGCATCAAAATGAGGCATCCATCTTTAGTCCGTTTCAAATCAATTTCTACCATATCTACTCCCATATCGATGCAATTCTGAATAGCTTGCAATGAGTTTTCAGGAGCGTTCCGCCAGTCTGCACGGTGAGAAACTACTAAAACAACTTTATCTGCAGGTTCGTGAAACGCTTGGCAAATCTTATCGACAGGTTGTTGTCCGAATAAAGCAACAGTGTATAATGATAAGAGGCAACTTAGTAAAAAGACATTCCTTTTCATGGTTATTATTATTTTATGCATTTAAATATTTCTGATTTATATAGTATGCGGCTTTCCGATATGGGAACCATGTCATTAAAGACATACATGCGATATTCATCGCCTCCGGGATACACACGTACCATGATATGTCCTTGATGTGATGCCATCCTGTCGACTATATCACCGATGACGATTTTAGTGGCCGGATGCATATTGGTGGAAAATACATTTCGTTCTTCCGGGTAGATTTCTTTAGAGAAGAGGCGATGCAATACAGTATGGTTAGGGTGTAAAGCATCCCAGGTTGACATAATAATGTTCCGGGGTGATAAATTCCGAAGAAAGTTCTCATTGGTTCCATCTTCATATCCATGGTGATTTAAGACAGCCACTTCTACTTTGCCTACAACATCGGTAACCGGAGTTTCTATATCATGCCACTTCGGACGCCCCGGACGGGGAAAGCCGGGAATATCTCCTCCCGTATAATAATCAAACGAACCATAACTTAGTTTTATGACACAACTATACATGTTTTCTCTTGGCATTTCCTTTTGCGGGTAGCTCTTCCGAGCTGGAAATAATGAACTGCTTCCTGCTTTCCCGTTCCATATCTGTCCATTAGCATATATGTTCCGTACATAGAAAGACGGATACTTTTCCGGCTTATAGCATAGTCTGAACTGCTCGTGGGAGCCTACTGAGAATGCTTCACGTTTGCTTTGGCCAGCGATTGTGTTTATAAAATTATGATAGTTGGCATAGCAGGGGTCGTTGGCGGAAGGAGGCATGAAGTCATCTCCTCTGTCCACAATGACGTTGGCCGGAAAACTCTGGTATACTTCAGTGATACCGGTCAGATAATACCTGCCTTTACTCTCTTTTTTATGCAACCGGCTACCGATATGATCCGCATGATAATGCGTCAGAAGATAATAATCAATAGATTCTTTGTTCTTAGGGATGAAGAAGCGGATGTAATCAGTAATCCATTCGCCAGCCCTTTTGGTGGTATCAGGTTTCGCTGCAACGACTCTCTCATTGGTTCTATTATTGTCTCCTGCATCGATCAGTATGGTACTTCCATCGGGCAATATACAGAATGTACAGTCTCCTCTCCCGGTGTTGATGTGATGAATATCCAAATAACCTTCTTGCCATTGAGGCAGTTCTTGCGAAGAAGCACATACGGTTACTAAGGCAAATAGTAAGCTCCAAATGTATTTCATGTTTTCAGGTTTAAAGGAGGAGGGCATGTCAAAAGTCACTTATATATTTCAGGTGAATGATTATTCGCCCATATACAGTGCAATACTTTTGACACAACCTCACTTGATAAATACTCAGATTAATTATATCCCGGATTCTGGGGGAATGTTTCCGGATTGTTCACCAAGTCGACTTCCGTCTTTGGAATCGGATATAAATACTCATTTTTAGTTATCGTGAAACCTACTTTAGCCATAGCTTCTATTGCTGTATCGGTACGGATCAAATCGAACCAACGATGCAATTCAAACGGGAACTCTAATCGGCGTTCTTCTAACACTGCCTTGCGAAAGGTGTTTTGGTCTTTTAAGTCCGTTATTTTATACTCTACTGCTTTAGCGCGTTTGCGGACTTGGTTCAGGCAGTTCAGTGCTTTGCTGGTGCCGGAATTCTCGTAAGCCACTTCATTATGAGCTTCCGCGCACATCAGGAGTATATCCGCCCATCTGAGCAGTGGTAAATCAAATCCGACTTTAGCCGTAGTAGCGTCGAATGTATCGTAATATTTGGCAATTACATTGTTATTGGCATCCACTTTCTTATACTCAATCATTGCTTTGCGTTCGTCCGTGCTTCCATAGGACGTCAGAAGTTGATTGTCAATGACTGATTTATCCTTAAAATAGTCATTATATCCATGTCCTTCACCGAGAACCGATTTTGAATAGCGGACAGCGAATAAGATTTCTTTGTTCATTTCCTGGTTGACATCAAAGACATCTGCTACCGTATTTTGTAGTCCATGTTCAGATGAATAGTCTTTGATGATGTTATCCAGCAAAGATGCCGCCGCCGACCATTTCTGTTGCGTCAGATAAACTTTTGCCAGTAGCGCTTTTGCTGCTACAGAGGTGGCTCGTCCTAGATTGTCGTCATCATAGGAAGAAGAGAGCATGCCGGATGCTGTCTCTAAATCATCTTCTATGGCTGTGTAGATATCTGATACGGCACTACGTCCGTAACCTTTGGCTTCGGCGGCTGTCACCGGTTTCAGGATTAAAGGGGCATTTCCAAAAAGGCGTACAATGTTGAAGTATGCCAGAGCCCGCAGGAAAGCAGCTTCCCCTTCATATTGTTTTTTCAGATCGGCGTTGGTGACTACATCTATATTTGCCAGTACATTATTGCATCTGTATATCTGATTATACAATTCTTTCCATGCATAACGAATGACATTGTTTCCGGAGGTAGCCGTAAAGTTGTCGATGAAATAGAACATACCGGCAGCTCCGCCGGGATTAATATCTTCCACGTTATCGGACCTTAATTCCATGAGAGAGATGAAATACTCGCCATATTGATAGGTTCCCTGTAAGGAAGCATAACAAGCTGATAAAGCGGAGTTTATATCCGAAGTGTTTTTATAGTAATTTGCTGAAGAGGCTTCGGATATAGGGGTCAGGTCAAGAAAATCACTACATCCGGTAAGCAGCAAAGATGCAAAGGCTACAATATAATATTTAATTTTCATATCTTGATTATTTAAAAGGTTACGTTTAATCCGAATACAAATGATTTAGACAGAGGGTATGTTCCATAATCAATACCGGGAGTCAATGAGCCTCCTTTCATATTCACCTCAGGATTGTATCCGCTATATTTAGTAAAGGTGAAAGGGTTCTGAGTGGAGAAATAAACTCTCGCACGGCTGATTCCTACATTGGTTAGCAATGATTCGGGCAGAGTATATCCGAAAGTGATATTTTTTATTCTCAAATAAGAACCATCTTCAATATGCCAGGTAGAGGTTGTGCCATTCATACCGGTTGCACTTCTGTTTGCACGCACCACCTGACCATTACCCGGATTACTTTCTGACTGCCAACGATTCAATGCGTCCACCTGACAGTTGTTTCCTCCTTCCATATTGTCAATGTAACGGCGGAATATATTAGCAATCTCATTACCTTGTACTCCTTGCAAAGCAACCGAAAGGTCAAACCATTTATATTTCAGTTCCGTGGAGAAGCCATACGTGAAATCAGGCATGTAATTTCCTGTAATGGTACGGTCGTTTTCGTCGATTTCCATATTGCCATCCATATCCTTGAAGCGGAAGTCTCCGGGCTTTGCACCATTGACATGGGCATGTTTACGCTGGCTTTTGTCCGAATTCTGGGAATTATCTATTTCTGCCTGATTGGCAAATACACCGTCTGTTACTAAGGTGTAGTAATTACCGATGGGCTCTCCGACTTTAGTTATGAAGGTGACACTCTCAGAGGTGGTAATCATCTCGTCAACACCGCCCAAGTCTTTTACCTCATTGCGGTTGGCAGATATGTTAAAGCGGTTGTTCCATGTAAAGTTTCCCCAGGTATTTGTGGTGGAAATGGCAAATTCAACACCTTTATTATTTACTTTCCCGATGTTCATGGGTACTGTGCTAAATCCCGAGAACTCAACAACGGGTACATTTAGTAACATATCAGTTGTATTACTATTATACAAATCCAGTTCCAGTGTCAGCATGTTGAACAGCCCTATTTCCAGACCGAGGTTAAACATGGCTGTCTTTTCCCAACCTAAATCGGGATTCCCAGCGGTGGCAGGACGTAGACCGCTGGATAAAGTGCCATCTCCTTTGCCGAATACATAATTGTCTTCCTGCAAGGTAGCGTAGTATTCGTAGTTGCCTATATTGAAATTACCACTGATACCATAGCTAGCACGCAGTTTCAGGGAAGAAAGCCACTTTATGTCTTTCATAAAGTCCTCCTCACTGATATACCATCCGGCTGAGGCTGAGGGGAACATACCCCAACGGTTGTTTTTTCCGAAACGGGAAGAACCATCTGCACGCATGGCTGCCGATAACAGGTATTTTCCTTTATAAGAGTATTGTACACGTGCCAGGGCAGATAATAATGACCACTCGTACGCAGTAGCGCTCCAATTGGTAATGGCTGATGCTGCATTCATGGTATGTACGAGGTCATTGGGATAACCGTTACCGGCTATTAATGAAGTGTTGACAGATTCTTTTTGTGCGGTCCATCCGGCTATTGCTGACAGGTGGTGCGCTCCTTTGATTGTTGTGGTGTATGATAATGTGTTCTCCCACACCCAGTTCAACATATTCTTATCCCGCTTTGAACCTTCGGGCACTGAGGGCGGGAGTCTGTCTAATGAAGTCGGTAGAGTAGAGGGTCTATAATACGAACGGCTATAGCTGTTGAAGTCCACACCGAAGCTTGTCTTGAACTTCAGGTTCTTGTACAGTTCATATTCGCCGTAAATGTTTCCCATAAACCGGTAGCGTTTCATCTGGTCTTCTTTCTCGTTTGCCAGAGCAACAGGGTTGATGATTTGCGGATGTTTATACTGCCAGTTCCATTGGTCGAAATTATAAGAACCGTCGGCATTGTATACAGGCATGGTGGGTGACATGGCCAGAGCCGAGGCTACAATTGTTTCTTCTTTATATCTGTCTTCTGTCGGAACGATGTCGTACACTGAATAGTTGAAAGAGAGGTTGGTGCCGAATGTGAACTTCTTATAGTTGGCATCCACTTTCCCTCTGGCTCCCATCTGTTCAAAGTCCGATCCGATAACAATTCCTTGCTCTTTCATGTAATTGCCGGAGATAAAATATTTGGCAGCTTTGTTTCCTCCGGATAAAGAAAGGTTATGGCTTGTGACAAGGCCGGTTCTCATTACTTCGTCCTGCCAGTCGGTATTTGTCAGACCGGTTTCACCATTGATATATGGCATAATCTCGGGAGGAAGTAAATATGCCTGGTTAATTACGTCCGGCTTCTTTCCTAATTTCTGGTTACGTACTTCGTTGGAGTCGTGGATACTGCCTTCGATGCCTTTGCTTGCTAATAAGTCAAGGTAAGCATTATTGTGTCCGTCGTAGGATAACCATGCATATTCATAGGCATCCAGCATATCTATCTTTTTGGTCCGTTGCTGGAAACCAGCGTAGCCGTCATATTGTACGGTTGGTTTCAGGTCTTTCCCTTCTTTCCCTTGCTTGGTCGTAATGATGACAACGCCGTTGGCACCTCTTGAACCGTAAATTGCAGCAGCCGAAGCATCTTTCAAGACTTCAATGGACTCGATGTCATTCATGTTGATTGAACTCAGAGGAGATACATTCTGGCCTGTTCCGCTTCCGGCTTCGTTGGACATCGGGAAACCATCAACTACATACAGCGGCTCCGTTCCGGCAGTAATACTGCCACTACCTCTCACTTTAATGGATAGTCCTCCTCCGGGAATTCCGTTAGGTTGGGTTACTTGTACACCGGTCATTTTACCGACGAGGGCCTGATCGACACTGGAAACTGGAACGGACAGTTCGCTGGCTTTCATAGAAGAGATGGAAGTCGTTACATCGCGTTTGCGTTGTACGCCGTACCCTACGACTACCACTTCATCCAACATCTCACTATCTTCCTTCAAGGTTACTTTGGATAAAGCTTTGTCACTTGCTTTGAACTCCAAAGTCTTGTAACCGATGAAAGAGATGGTGATTTCTGCATCTTCCGGAACATTGGCCAGTGTATACTCGCCGTCTACATTGGTGATGGTACCCAGAGTAGTTCCTTTCACGGCAATACTTGCTCCGATTACCGTTTCTCCCTTTTCATCGACAATCGTTCCAGTGATCGTCTTAGTCTTCTGATTCACAGCCTCCTTCTGCAACAGCACTACTACATTGTCTTTCTCCATTCTGTAAGTAAGCTCCTTCCCCGCCAGCACTTTTTGCAAAGTCTGCTCAATGGTGGCGTTGCTTACTTTGAAAGAAATGGGCTGGTCGAGGCCTGCCAGCTTCTCATTGTAGAAGAACTTGTAGTTGCTTACCTGCTCAATCTTTTTCAGTGCGGCACGCAATGGCGTGTTTTCCACAGTGACGGTGATCTGCGAGAAAAGGCTGAGTGATACACTCAAGAACAAGGTGAGGCAAAGCGCCCGCATAGTTCTTAGATTCTTTGGTTTCCTGTTTTTCATATCAAATAAATTAAGTTGGTTTGATAGGTATACAGGCTTCCTTATGCCGCTGTCCAAGCGGCTTCCTTCTTTTAACTCACATTAACAAACCAACAGCTATTTCTCCTTTAATATAATGACTGAATCTTCCATTTCATAACGGAACGGAGAGGTCAGCATGATGATGTTTAAAGCGTTCTGTATACCTCCACCGGGTATAGTACCGGTGAAACGTTCTTCGGATATCTTGGGTGAGTCGATACGTATTGTGATGTCATACACACGTGAAAGGGCTTTCATGATATTTTCCAAAGATTCGTTTTGGAAGTAGAGACTGCCTTTCGTCCAGCTTACGTAGTCGTCGGGATAGACTTTCTCGGTACTCAGTTTGCGGGTGGACTTGTTGTAGTTTATCTTCTCTCCGGGGCTTAGGGTGGTAGAAGTGGATGGTGTATAGACACCGACTTTTCCTTCCAGCAGGACGACAGTCACATCCTGGTCGTTACTGTAGGCGCAGACGTTGAACACGGTACCCATTACTTTCACTTCCAGTTCGCCCACCTGCACGATGAAGGTGCGGCGGGTGTCGTGTGCCACTTTGAAGTAACCTTCTCCTTCCAGTTGCACCCGGCGTTCGTTTCTTCCGAAGTCGCTCAGATAGCTGAGTTGGGAGGCGGAATTCAGGATGACGTCTGTACCGTCGGGCAGAACTACAGTGGCTTTATCGCCCTTGTCGGCTTTCACAATGAAGGGGGAACGGGGTTGATCGGCATTGGAGATACTCAGAATATTGTAAGTGAAGAAGGCGATGCAGATGGGAATACAAATCATGGCCGCCCATCTTGCCCAGGCGGGAACCAGTGTTTTGCCCGGTGTACGCTTCACGGCAGGTTGTTGCGGTGTATGTGTGGCAGCCGCGTCTTTGTCGGAAAGCCCGGAGACCTCGGAAGTTCCGGGAGCCTCTTTAAGAATTTCCGTTTTAATCTTGGCAAACATCTTATCGCGCAGGGCGGGGCTGATGTCGGCGGCGGACTTCTCAAACTCCTTCTCCCACCATCCTGTCAGTTGGGCATTGTTGCGTATCCATCCTGCCAGTTCGCTGATTTCCGCTTCTGTGATGTCTCCTGCGAAGTATTTTTCAGCTAAGTTCTTATAATATTCTTTTTCCATCTTCTCTTACTTATTTCTATATGTGTATACAGTTACTTTCATTCTCTTATCCAATTGTGCCGTTATTATTGCATTTCGTTAACAAAAAAGGCCCATAGGATGAGAATCAGCTTATCGTAATGCTTAATGAATTGTTCGCGCATGAACTTCACGGCCAGCGACAATTGGGTGGCAACGGTGCTCTCTGAAATACCCATCTTTTCAGCTATTTCTTTATTGGTATAGCCTTGACGTTTGCTGAGCAGAAAGATTTTCTTGCGCGAGGGGGGCAGTTCTTCGGCCAGCGAATCAATATAATCGTTCAAGAAACGCAGGTCTGTGCTTTCCTCTGTCTGATGGTCCCGGTCGGGATTACTTTTCAGCAGGTATTCGGCATAGATGTATTCCACAGTCTGATGCTGGTACATATTCATCGACAGGTTACGGGCTATGGTGCAGAGGTAGGAAACGAAATTATCGGTGGGATTCACCTTCTCACGCACTTCCCACAGGCGGATAAATGTCTGTTGCACTACCTCTTCGGTCATATACTGATTGCCGGAAGAAAGACGCATCATAAAGTTGTAGAGTTTACCGCTATACAGATTGTATAGCTTCTCGAATGCAGAAAAAGAACCCTCCTTCAGTAATTGTAGCAATTCACTTCTATTTTCGTTTGCAATCATATATTATTGATTTAGGCTTCAAAGGTATGCCTTGTGCTTACGTAACAGGTTACAATATTATTAATAATTTCCGGAATAACCGAATACTGAATGTGCTTTTTCTGCCACAGTTATGCTGGACGAGTTCTTGAGCCTTTCCGAATACTGAAAAAGAAACGGGCGAATGTGAGTGAGGGTAGACATTTACTTGGGTCAGAACAGTATATCTGACGATAGGGCATAAAAAAAGGAGTACCGCTGTACTCCAACCTTTGTTAACCTTAAATCTAATACTATGAAAAAAATCACAATGCAAATATAACAGTTTGCTGTATTGCCTCCAAATCGCAGCTTCTGTTTACTGTTTCTTTTAGAATTCTTTCACGGATATTCACTGTTTTCGCACACGAGTTGTCTTTTTGATAGTATGCCGATGTGCTTAGGTACGGACTTGGTACGGGCTTGATACGGTTCGAGTATATACCTGATACTTTAATGGAGCAAATAAATAGCATAATTATTCACTTGCAAGGGTTTCGTTATTATCTGTAAATCTTGCATTCAGGGAGGTATATTCAGCTACAATCAGGGAATGTTTGTCGCAAAGTTGCAAATCTGTTTCATTCGTTTCACAGAACCTTTCACACACTGAAAAGAGTTATAGAATCTGTATTTATTTAAAATTATATGATATACTTTTGCCTCTATACAAAGCAAAGATATGAGGGTTCGCGTCATTTCATACATACTCTTAATACTCTCTTTTTTGATATTAGGAAAAGAAGAGGCGCGCGCTGAAAGATACGCGGCGAACGCTGATACTTGCAAAGTACGAGACCGGATGATGCAACCTGAAACGTGGGGGAGAGTTTATCAATGGATAACGGACGACCCGCAGGTTCCGGACCGGGAAGAAGTCCTGACGCTGATAAAGTATCATTACGGAGACTTCGGGAAGCTGATGAAGTTGCTGCACCGGTTGAATGAAGGTAAAGCCTGGACCTATTTATCGGAACACATATTTCCGAGAATGGAGAAGGCGGAAGAGATAGAAAATGATTTGTTCATAATAAAATTGTCGTTGCCTGCAGATAGTCTGCCGATACTGAAAATGGAGCCAGTGCCTGTTTCCGCTGCAATAGTAAATAAGAAAAAGAGAGAATTTAAAAATAGGACGGTATTAGCTATAAAAAACAATTTGCTGTATGATTTGGCACTGGCTCCAAATTTGGAAGTAGAATTGCCCGTAGGACGGCGTTGGTCTTTGAATGTTGAATATAAGTGTCCCTGGTGGTCGGACAATGCGCGTGGCTTTTGTTATCAGCTTCTTTCGGGAGGTGTTGAGGCTCGCCTTTGGCTGGGAAACCGTAAAAAGCGTGACTGCCTGACAGGACATTTTCTGGGAGTATATGCCGAAGGGGGAGTGTACGATTTTCAGTTTGACGAAGATAAGGGGTATCGGGGCGATCACTATGCAGCTTCCGGTCTGACTTATGGTTATAGTCGCCAACTGGCCCGGCACCTGGCTATTGAGTTCAGCGTGGGCATTGGTTATCTGGAGACGGAATATCGCAAGTACACCACTTATGAAGGTGATTTGATTTGGACAAGTAGCGGACGCTATCATTTTATTGGGCCTACAAAAGCTAAAGTCTCTTTGGTGTGGCTCATTAAGGGAAGGAGGTGAAAGCTATGAGGAATGTGATATATATATTGCTCTTACTTCTGTTCGGGCTATCGGTACTCTTTGCAGGATGCAGTTTCAGAGATATGCTGGACGATTATCCCGTCAGTGGGGTACAGATAAAGTTCAATTGGAAAGGAGTGGCAGATGAGCTGCCCGAAGGTATGCGGGTTATCTTCTATCCGAAGAGCGAAGAAGGAAGAAAGGTAGAGAGTTACTTGTCGGTTGAAGGGGGCGAAGTGAAAGTGCCTCCGGGATATTATGACATGGTGATTTACAATTATAATACGGAGTGTGTGCAGATTCGTGGCGATGGAGCGTATGAAACGATTGAGGCTTATACGGGATACTGTTCGGGTCTTGACACAAGCGAGAAGATGGTGTGGGCACCCGACCCTTTGTATGTAGTAAGTATGAATGATATGAGAATAGAAAAGAGTGACGATGTGTTGTTGATGGAGTTTCAACCGAAGTTGGTAGTCAAGCACTACTCTTTTGAAATAAAGGTGAAGGGATTGAAGAACGTGGCAAGCATTGTCTGTAATGTGGATGGAATGGATGGTTCTTATTTTATAAGTGATGGTACTTGTACGTCCAGCGTTGCACCGATTTATGTAGAGGCCAATAGGGGGGATGATGTGTTACGTGGCAGTTTCTCGGCTTTTTCTGCATCGACGTTCACAAGTACCCGCGCAGGTGGAGAGGTGACGATGAAGTTGTTACTGATAAAAGTGGATAATACGGTTCAGGAGGTTAAGGTTGATATTACGAAAGCTGTGGCTCCACCTCCTCCTCCTCCTTCGGGTGGGGAAGAAGAGCCGGAACCGGAGACAAATATAGAGATACCGATTGATGAAGAGATTGAGGTGGATGATGTGGAAGTTCCTCCCGGAGGTGGCGGAGGCATCGGAGGTGATGTAGGAGACTGGGACGATGAGACGAATGTGGAATTGCCCGTAAATTGAAAACAAACAAATAATATATTAACTAATAAAACAAACGATTATGAAGAAGATTTTATTGGCAGCCGTTGCTGCTTTGGCAATCGTAGGTTGCACGCAGAATGAAGAGATTGAGAATGTTGGTAACAAAGCGGAGATTAACTTTGGGACAATAGTAAGTAAGACTACAAGAGCTGCTGTGACAGATAATACTGCTTTGCAGGGGACAGGCTTTACTGTATATGCGTATAATACAGAAAAGGCTATTACTGACACTGATACAAAGTTAGGAAGTGCTTTCATGGATGGTGTGGAAGTAACTTATCCTTCTGATTCATGGGTTGTTACTGGAGGACCATATTATTGGCCTTACAGTGGTAAAGTTCAGTTCTTTGCTTATGCAACAGATGCTGCTGTTAAGAATTATAAAGTAGAAGTAGGTGCTAAATATCCAACTCTTGAATACACAATAGCTGCAGAGGCGTCTGCACAAAAGGATTTTGTCGTTGCTAAGTCTACAGATGAAAGTAAACCTAATACTAACGTTAGTGTTGATCTTCAATTTACTCATGCACTTACACAAGTCAATTTTTCAGCAAAGGGTTCTAATGACAACTTGAAGTATACAATATCTTCCATTTCAATTGAAGGACTTGCCAATACAGGTACTTATTCGTTTGCAAATAATACATGGGCTGTTACAGGAACAGCAGGAACTTATGTTTATCCTACTGCTGAAAATGCTTCTGTCTCAGGTACTACAGTAACAACTTTAGATCAATCAAAGGGTGCCTTAATGCTGATGCCACAGACTATGACTGCTAATTCTAAAATTAAAATCAGTTATAATGTTTATAATGCTGATGATGTTCAGATTGATGCAGTGACTGATGCTGAGATAGCTTTGAATGGCAAAGATGCTTGGGAAGCAGGTAAAAAGATACGCTATACCTTAACTTTGTCAAGTGAAGGAGCTACAATTAGTTTTGCTCCTGAAGTTGGCCCTTGGAACACTGATGATGATAAGGATACCCCTGTTACCCCTGTTACCCCTGTCACTCCTCCCGCTGAATAATCTTTTATAATCTCATAATTCTCCTCCCCTAAGACTTTCCCTTAAAAAGTCTTAGGGGATTTTTTTGTATCTCAGCAAAATATTCATATTTTTGCGACACAATAACAAACAAAAACATTCAATCTACAATGCATGATTACTCCTCTTGCGGGGCGACCATACTGTGCCAGGAATGTCCGAGGGCTGTGGACAACGCCATAATGTATGCTTCTCATCCCAGAGGCTTTCATCTCCCTGTTCAACAATGCGAAGAAAACATCATGATTTTCTTGTTGAAAGGAGAAATACTTATCAACAGTCAGGAGTATGCCGGAACCGTATTGCGTGCCGGAGAATTTATTCTTCAAGCCATTGGTTCAAAGTATGAAGTCCTTGCTCTGACAGATGCCGAATGTGTTTGCTATCGTTTCAATCAGCCGGAACAATTCTGTGAAAAGCGTTATAAGCATATTATGGCAGAGGTAACCCCTCCGCTCATTTTCTCCCCTTTAAAGATAATCCCTGAACTGAATTTCTTTCTGGAAGCTTCGAAGTCCTATCTGACGGAAAAAAGAATTTGCCGCGAACTGCTTTCCTTTAAGAGGAAAGAACTTGCCTTCATCCTCGGACAGTTTTATTCGGACTACGACCTCTCTATGTTGGTGCACCCGCTTTCCAAGTACACTTCCTCTTTCCAGTATTTCGTCCTGCAAAACCATGCCAAGGTGAAGACTGTAGAAGAACTTGCCCAATTAGGCGGATACACCACCACCACCTTCCGGCGCATCTTCAACTCGGTTTTCCACAAACCTGTTTATGAATGGATGATGGAGAAACGCAAAGAAAGTATAGCCTATGATCTCCGTTACACAGAAGCCACCATTTCCGAAATCTGCTATAAATATGGTTTCGAGTCTTTGCCCCACTTCTCCAATTTTTGTAAGAAGAACTTTGGCTCTTCTCCCCGTGGATTGCGGCACGAACAACCTGCATAGATCTTCGGATGAGCGCTGTTAGTGTTTGCGTTTGCCCAGTGGCTGATTAAAACGGTACTTCATTGAGATAACGAAATAGCTGCCTATCTGCTGAGTGTGGCGTTCATACAATCCGTCTGCCATTGTGCCACGGTAGTAATTCTTTTGCTGGCTGAGTATATCCACCCAGTTGGCTGACAATTCGGCCTGTTTCTTTTTCAGGAAGCGCCATGTGACGCTTGCATTCCAGACGAGTTGGTCGTCGTCTCCCTTGTTGATGTTCGTGCCGTTTCGGAAAGAGTAATTGGCATCCGTTCTCAGTTGTATGTTTCCCGGGATGTCGGCAAAGGTATTTAGCCCGAAGGTGTAATTGCGGGTATATGTATTTGTTTCTAACAGCGAGTTGGAAGAATGCTGGAAATCCCATCTTCCGTTTAGTTCCAGGTTGCCCCATTTGGGCTGGTAGTACAAACGCAATTCACTGTTTATCCCCGTGTTGTGGGTGGCGCTACGTTCGGGCTGCTCAGTTTGGTTCTCGTTGATGAGCCCGATGTTTTGGGACAGATTACCTCCGGCATTGGCATTGATGCCAAAACTCTTGATACGCTTTTGGTAGCGCAGCATGCCGCCCGCATTCCAGTTTCCGTTTATATTGACCGGATAAGTTTCGCGCCCGCCTGTCTGCTGGTTGTAGGTCACTGCACGGGTATAACTGTTGATTCTGCTTTGCAGGTTCAGTGAGGCGAAGATGCCTTTGTCAGTGTTCTGCGCTTCCAGTCGGAAATATTGGTCGTAGGTTGGTTTCAGGTTAGGGTTACTTCGCGTGATGTTTAGCGGATCACTATTGTTGGTTGGTGAAATCAAATCCTGTAAAGACGGTTGCCGGGAATTTCCGAAATAGCTGAAGGTTAGCCTGTTCTTCCTTTTCTGCCAGGAAACTCTCAGTGTTGGACGGAAACCCACAGAATGAATGGCAGTATCTGCCCTTTGCAAACCGGTCTTCTGATCCAAAGTGCGCCGTTCGGGCTGCACAGACAGTCCGAGATTTACGTTCCATATGGTATCGGAATAGTTGAGATAGAAATCTATTGCATGTTGCAGGGTAGTGCTGTGGCTTCGGTTGCTGAGGCTGTCAATGTAGTGTGCTTCATATCCCGGAGGCAGGAAACCTACTTTTTCCTCCGTCTCTTCCATAAAGCCGGACAAGTCATAAGTATTGCGGTCATCTTGCTGCTTACTATAGTTGAAGTTGTACGAAAGCTGTGAGCGCAGTTGCTTTGTAAAAGGGTGTGTGAACATCAGCCCGATACCTTGTTCCCGGTTGGGCGAAAGAGAGGATGCGTATTGGTTGCGATAGAGTATGGAGTCCCTACCGGCACTGTTCTTCAGTTGATAATAGGTGGTTGAGGAGATGGAAAAATTTTCGTTTTCACCCTTGTTGTCATTGTACTGGGCTGTCAGGCCGATGGAGCTGCCTTTCTTGTTCAGCCGGCGCATGATGTTGGCGTGGAAAGAGTAGCGCTGCTGGTCGCCCCTCATCAGTGAGTTCATGGCAATGTCATTTACCTTTTGCTCATTGGGCACGTGGTCGATGCCACTGAAAGGATCCAGTATATTCAGATGGGGATTTTCATTGAACGTGGCCTGACGGTTGTTATTAGCACTATTATTGCGGATGAGGCTGAAATTGCCGAAGACGTGAACAAAAGTCATGCTGTCTACCTGCCAGCTCAGACCCATTGTCGCATTCATAGTACGACTGCGGTTTGTGTTGTTCCCAGCAGAATATTGATATTTGTTTCCGCTCGTCAAGTACTGCTCGTTGTAGGTGGAGGATTCATTGCCCTGATTATTATGATAATACATCAGGTTACCGTTGATATTCAATTTCTCGTTGAACTTCTTCATGAAATTCATGGCGACGTTCTCCTGTATGTTATCCTTGTAGCTGGTCCTCATGTCGAGGTTGCCGGAATGGGCGATTACAGAGAGGTTGTTTCCGTTCTTCTGGAAGTAATTACCCTGCAGGTCGAAGTCCTTTTTATTATGATTGCCATATCCGGCTTTTCCCGATGCCAGCAGGGTGCCGTTGAACTCCTCTTTGGTTTGCAGGTCGAGCACGTAGTTCTCATCTCCGGTTTTTACTCCTGTCATCTTTTCCAGCTTACTCTTCTTATCATATACTTTTATCTTGCTGATGATGTTTACAGGCAGGTTCTCCAATGCCATGCGGTTGTCTCCGGCAAAAAAGGCTTCACCATTCACATTGATTTCCTTGATGGGCAGTCCGTTGTATTTCAGTGTCTTGTTTGCGCTGTCGTATTCCATTCCGGGAATGCGCTTCACGAGTGCTTCGAGGTATGAACCTTCCGGGGTTTTGTAGGCTGCGGCATTGATAACCGTTGTATCTCCTACCTGGTCCATTTCGCGAATTTGTCCTTTGACCATAACTTCGCCCAGTTCAATGCCTTCTTCCAGCAGGATGCTGCCGAGATTAAGGGTGGATGATTTGCCGTCCAGTTGGTGGAAAACGGACTGCATTCCCGTATATGAAGTTTTTAATAAGTAATCTGTTCCTTTTTGTGGAATGAATTGAAGATTGAAATGGCCATTCGCATCGCTTGCAGTTCCTTTTACAAAAGTTGAGTCTTTGCCGGCCAGAATAACGACACTTGCATAAGGCAGAGGTTCTTTGCCGTCTTTGTTCTCTGCTACAATGCAGACCTGCCCTTTGACTGTTCTTGTTTTTTGGGCAAATAGAATAGTCGGGACCAGTAAGAGCAGTAATAGAGTCCAGAATTTGTGCACGTTTTTCCGTATTGTTATGACTAGTCACAAAATTAGAGAGTTTTGTTCGTATCTAACACTTTTATAGGGGAATTTTAAATAATCTTGAAGAAAAAATACAGATATGAGCTATTATCAGTTTTTGAGTTTTTAATATTGCTTCTGTCTGCCGGTTTGGAAGTGAAAATAGGTCAAGATGTTTTGCGTAAAATCTTCCTTTTTTGTAGAAATTGTAGTACTTTTGCTTGATATATATTTTTCTATGAAGACCGACAAACTTAAATATGCATTTGCCTTCATTTTTTTGCTATGTGCTTTCTTATGCGGGGTGAATTTCAAACAGTGGTATGCTACCAACCGCAGTCTGGAAAGACATATTTCACTTATTTACTCTTTTGGACCTGGAGATAAAGGTTATGGAAGTTTCGAGCAACTTCTGCAACAGGAATTCAGGAAGCAGGGGATAGAACCTGTATTCGACAAGTTCTATCTGGACTGTAATAATCTCTCAACGAAGGAGGAGGTGGAAAGCATAAAAGTATACCTTGAGATTCTTAAAAACAAGCAGCCGGACCTTATCCTCTCGGTAGGCGACCAGTCAACGTTCGCTCTCCTTTCCACCCGTCATCAACTCCTTTCTTCTGTTCCTGTAGTGGCTTGTAATGTACATTTTCCTGATGAGAAACTGATTGGAGAATATGAACGCAGTAATGTCTATGTGTTGCGAGATACGCCGGACTTTAAGAGAAACATGGATTTTATAGCTGCTTTGCAACCCAATGTAAAGATGGAAGTAATCTATAACGTGGATTTTACCACCCTCGGACATAAATCTTTTGATTTGCTGACCGGGATTGTGGATAGGAAGAACGTGCAGGTTCTGGCTTATGAATCAGCTTTTTCAGTACAGAATGAATACAAGAAGCTGCAGGAAATGATTGAGTACTACAACCTGATGCCCGCAATGGCGAGACATCGCTTTAAGCAAGATAAACTAACCGTAAGCCTTTGTCCTTTTCGGTACATTAAGGGCACTTCGCTACTCGTCATGATGGAACGGTCGAGAACTGACCAGGGCAAACAGGTGTTCTTGTTGGATAAGTTCGACCTGATGGCGCTTCCGATAGTAAAAGCTATGAATATCCCTTCTTTCAGTTGTATTCGCGAAGGATTTGGGGAAGGCGTCAAGGTGGTGGGCGGTTATATGGCTACCGATGAAATATCTGCCCGGTCTGCGGCTGAGTTTTCTGTTCGTCTGATGAATAAAGAAGATGTAGGAACATCCAGAATCAGGGACTTGGAGAAAGAGTATGTACTCGACTGGACTTACTTCTCTGCCTATGACAGTTATCATGTGAAGAATGTGCCGAAAGGTGTGCATATTATTAATTATCCGCTCTACGACCACTATCGTGAAGAGCTCTATCTTCTGTTCGGGCTGTTCATCCTTACTTTTGTTGTGGTATTAATCAGTTTGCTGCGTATGCGTAAGCGTTCCCGGGCCGAACGTGAGAATATGGAGATGCTTGAGGAGGCTCATAAGCGACTGACGCTTTCTACAGATGGAGGCCGGATTTCACTTTGGAATATACAGGGGGATTATATTGAGTTTGATGAAAACTATACGCGTATGGTGGGACTCGAACAGCGAAAGTTCGTAAGGACTGATTTCCTGAAATATACCCATCCGGATGATGTGCCCTTGTTGGATGCATTGTACGAGACATTGCACCTGTCTTCGGATATGTATGTGCAGCGCGTACGCTTCTGTCTCGATGAGAAGGAGGAAGATTATCGCTGGTATGAACTTCGCTGCCGCAGCCTGAAAGATGCTAAAGGTAAATTTATGCTGGCAGGTGTCATGCAGGATATTCAGGAACAGGTGGATCGTGAAAACCAACTGATCCTGGCTAAGCAGATAGCTGAAAAAGCTGAATTGAAGCAATCTTTTCTCAATAATATGAGCCATGAAATCCGCACTCCGCTCAATGCTATTGTAGGATTTACAAACCTCTTGTTGGGTGAGGGGGCGGATGAGATTGAACCGGAAGAAAAAGAGGCTATGCTTGAAATTATCAACCGTAATAATGAGTTACTTTTGAAACTTATTGATGATGTGGTAGAAATATCCCGTCTGGATTCCGGACATATGGACTTTGATGTGAGAGTGTGGGATATGACGAAGATTGTGAAAGACATTTATACGGCTTACCAGTCGTTGGTTCACCCTTCTTTGCAGTTCCGGCTCGAATTGGATGAGACGGTCTCTCTGCTGGTGAGCACAGACCGTCTGCGTTTCATTCAGGTCATTTCCAACTTCCTGAGTAATGCAAGTAAATTTACCCGGAGTGGTTGGGTGACATTGGGGGGTGAGATGGACAGAGTGAAAAATGAGGCCTGCGTATATGTGGAAGATACCGGTAAGGGAATGGATGGGAAAGAACTTATGATGATTTTCGATCGTTTCTATAAAACGGATGAGTTTGAACAGGGCAGCGGCCTCGGGCTTTCTATCTGTAAAGTGATAATAGAGAGGCTGCACGGACGTATAGAGGTAAAATCCGAAGCAGGCAAAGGAAGCCGTTTTGCAGTTGTCTTCCCTTTGGTGGAGGCAGTATAAAAAAGCTCCTCTGTCAGTTTCCCGGCAGAGGAGCTTCGTGCTATTAATCAAATGTAGAAAGGGCTATTTAGTCTTTCAGTTTTGCGATGATGAAGTCGCGGTTCAAACGTGCGATGTTGCTGATAGAAATGTTTTTCGGACATTCGGCTTCGCAAGCGCGGGTGTTGGTACAGTTACCGAATCCGAGTTCGTCCATCTTGCTCAACATAGCTTTTGCACGGCGTAATGCTTCCGGTTTACCTTGCGGCAGCAAGTTCAACTGGCTAACTTTGGCAGAAACAAACAACATGGCAGAACCATTCTTACATGCAGCTACGCAAGCACCGCAACCTATACATGCAGCAGCGTCCATAGCTTCGTCAGCAATCTGCTTCGGAATCAGGATAGCGTTGGCATCCTGAGGAGAACCTGTACGTATGCTGACATAACCACCGGCTTGCATAATCTTGTCGTAAGCTGTACGGTCTACCATCAAATCCTTGATTACCGGGAAACCGGCAGAACGCCACGGCTCAACAGTAATAGTATCGCCATCATTGAAACGGCGCATGTAAATCTGACAGGTAGTAGCACCTGTTGCAGGACCGTGCGGATGTCCGTTGATGTAGAGCGAACACATACCGCAGATACCTTCGCGACAGTCATGATCGAATACAACCGGTTCTTTACCTTCAGAAATCAGTTGTTCATTCAAGATATCCAGCATTTCGAGGAATGAAGTGTCACCGGGGATATCTTTCATTTGGTATGTTTCAAAAGCGCCTTTTGCCTTTGGGCCTTTCTGGCGCCATACTTTCAGTGTGAAACTTATATTTTTATCCATTTTCTTTAATTCTTTAAATGTTCAACTTCCCGATTAGCTCTTATAGTTACGAGTCTGTACCTTGATTGCTTCGTAAACCAACGGTTCTTTCAGCAACTCAGGAGCTTTTTCGTCGGAACCTTGATATTCCCAGCAAGCAACGTAGAAGAAGTTTTCATCGTCACGTTTTGCTTCGCCTTCTTCAGTTTGGTATTCTTCACGGAAGTGACCACCGCAGCTTTCGTTACGGTTCAGAGCGTCGTAAGCAACCAACTCACCCATGATAATGAAGTCGTACAGGCGGATAGCTTTATCCAGCTCTACGTTCATACCTTCTTTATCTCCGGGGATGAACAAGTCTTTCTCGAATGTCTTACGGATTTCTTTCAGTTTGGCAATACCGGTCTTCAAACCTTCTGCTGTACGGCCCATACCTACATATTCCCACATCACGTGGCCCAGTTCCTTGTGGATAGAGTCTACAGACTTCTTACCCTTGATGTTCATCATCCAGTTGATTTTCTCTTGGATAGCTTTCTCTGCTGCTGCGAATTCAGGCAGGTCGGTAGAGAAACGAGGAACTGTAATCTGGTCGGCCAGATAGTTCTGAATAGTGTAAGGCAATACGAAGTAACCGTCAGCCAGACCTTGCATCAATGCAGAAGCACCGAGGCGGTTTGCACCGTGGTCGGAGAAGTTACATTCGCCGATAGCGAACAGACCCTTGATAGAAGTCATCAGTTCGTAGTCAACCCAGATACCACCCATTGTGTAGTGGATAGCCGGATAAATCATCATCGGATTATAATATTTCACACCGGCAATTTCTTTTGCCAGTTCACCCGGATTAACGTCAGTGATTTCCTCATACATATCGAAGAGGTTACCATAGCGTTGAAGAACGATGTCGATACCTAAGCGGCTGATAGCCTCAGAGAAATCGAGGAATACTGCCAGGCCTGTATTGTTCACACCGAAACCTGCATCGCAACGTTCTTTAGCGGCACGGCTGGCAACGTCACGCGGAACCAAGTTACCGAATGCCGGATAGCGGCGTTCCAAGTAGTAGTCGCGGTCTTCTTCAGGAATATCGCTTCCCTTGATTTCACCCTTCTGGAGTTTTACGGCATCTTCTTTCTTCTTCGGAACCCAGATACGACCGTCGTTACGCAGAGACTCTGACATCAAAGTCAGCTTAGACTGCTTGTCACCGTGAACAGGAATACAAGTGGGGTGAATCTGTACCATAGCCGGGTTAGCCATCCATGCACCCTTGCGGTAGCAAGATATGGCAGCCGTACAGTTACAAGTCATAGCGTTGGTAGACAGGAAGTAAGCATTTCCGTAACCACCGGTCGCGATCACTACTGCGTGGGCAGCGAAACGTTCCAGTTTACCGGAAACGAGGTCTTTAGCAATGATACCGCGTGCACGTCCGTCGATGAGGACAACGTCCTGCATTTCATAACGGGTGTACAGTTTTACAGTACCTGCGTTTACCTGGCGGCTCAGTGCAGAGTATGCACCCAGCAACAACTGCTGTCCGGTTTGACCGCGGGCATAGAACGTACGCGATACCTGAGCACCACCGAAAGAACGGTTATCCAGCAAACCACCGTATTCGCGGGCGAAGGGAACACCTTGTGCCACACATTGGTCGATGATGGCGTTGGATACCTCTGCCAAACGGTAAACGTTAGCTTCGCGGGCACGGTAGTCACCGCCCTTTACAGTATCATAGAACAAACGGTAAACAGAGTCACCGTCGTTTTGGTAATTCTTAGCAGCGTTGATACCGCCCTGTGCTGCGATGGAGTGTGCACGGCGCGGAGAATCCTGAATGCAGAAGTTGAATACTCTGAAACCCATTTCACCGAGTGAAGCGGCGGCAGAAGCACCTGCCAAGCCCGTACCTACCACGATGATATCCAAACGACGCTTATTGGCGGGGTTAACTAATTTCTGGTGAGCTTTATAGTTGGTCCATTTCTCAGCCACCGGTCCTTCCGGAATTTTTGAATCTATCTTAGTCATAATGCTATTACATTTTAATCGTTTTACAATTTACAAATTAGCAAGCACCGCCGCACATCAATGATTTTGCAAAGAATACGACAACTACCAGAGCGAAGCATACAACAACGATAGTGGAGTAGATGTTAGAAATGCATTTCCAACGGTTAATCCATACTTTGTTGTTCCAACCCAAGGATTGCATGGAGCTCCAGAAACCGTGAGTCAGGTGGAACCACAGTGCGCCGAGCCAAATGAGGTAAAGCACTACGTATACCGGATTGCTGAATGTGTTTTCAATGTGATGAACACCGTTAGCGGCAAATTCCAGTGCAGTTGCATCGGCATACATACCCATGTTGTGCATCAACTCGGGGAGCTGCATCTTTGCCCAGAAGTTAATCAGGTGAAGACCCAAGCCTACGATTACGATAAGACCCAGCACGAGCATGTTTTGAGAAGCCCATTCCACAGTCTTAGGTTTGTCTACTACAGCATAGCGTTCGTTACCGCGCGCTTTGCGGTTTTGCATCGTCAGCCAGAAAGCGTAGATGATGTGAATGATGAAAAGGGCAGCCAAACCTACCGTAGCCACCAGGGCATACCAGTTTGCTCCCAGGAACTCACAAACCATGTTGTATCCCTCTGCCGAGATTAATGCAACCAGGTTCATCGCCATGTGAAACGTCAGAAACAGGACAAGGGCGATACCGGTAACGCTCATCACCACTTTCCTTCCTACAGATGAATTACTTAACCACATAAATGATTGAATTTAAATTATTTAATAGTTCGAAAATTTGCTTTTCCTTAGAGTTTCCCGCTAATTTCCCGCAAAAATAGAAGAAATACATTGATTAAACAAGGAATTAAAGAAATAATTCCGTAATTAAAACAGGAGATAGAAGTTGACAAGGCAACAAGGGAACAAGTTGGTAAGGGGATAAGGAGACAAGGGGGGAAGAGCCGATTAATCTTCCTTGTCTCCTTGTTCCCTTCCTCCCTCGTCTCCTTTCTCCTTTATGATGGTGATTTTCTCCCCGCTGGCGGCACGTTTCCGCAGGGATCGGGGCGTGTCTCCAAAGGAATCTTTGCAGAAATGGGCGAAGTGGGACAAAGAGTCGAAACCATATCGCGCACTGATTACTGAAACACGTTGTTTGGTGAATTGCAAGTCGTTCAGGATGCCTTCACGCTTCTTGTCCAATATCCATTCGTATACAGGTACATTATACATATTTTTAAACAAGCGGCGGAATGTAGTGGTGGTATAACCTCCCAAATGGGCAAATTCTTCCACATTCTTCACCTTGTCGTAGTTCTGCATAATGAAATAATGGAAACTTTCAGTATAAGTACTGATGGGGTAGAAGAAGGTACTTATCTGGCGTATCGGATAATAGCAGGTTAATATATAAACCAGTTCCTGACGCTTTAGGTCAAGGTATTTTCCACAAGCGGTGGGTTGTTCTTTGAAATAATCGACGATATCGTGCAGCAAGCGTTCCAGTTTTGCGTTGGCTATCAAGGGTGTGTAGGTCAATGGAGCTTCGGAGCGTTCCAGAATCTCCTTATAGCGGTCCTCGCATAGAACAGGGAGTTCCGTAAACCAATAAGCGATATATTCTACATCGGTCAATGCCAATAGCTCCATTTTCGAGCCGATAGCTTGCAAAACACATTGTCTGCTTTGAAGTGTAGTACCAGGGTATTCGTTACTATTTATCAGCAACTCACCCTTTAATACAAAGATCATGCAGTTTTGTGTACACTTCTCCGCAGAGAAATGCTGCCCTTGAGGATATTGGCGGTATGCCAACGTCCCCTCAGAAACTTTCGGGCACAGACTACAATCTACTTGCCGTGTGCAAAGAGTGTCTTTTGTCATGAAATATATGGCGAATTACTAAAATTATGGCAACAAAGATAGAATTTTTTTATGAATACTCTAACAAAATCGGCTATCTTTGCAGCAAACTATAAGAAAGACTGCATGAAAAGGACTATTTTTTTTGTATTTTTTGCATCGTTAGTTGTATTCAGTATTTCCGCACAGAACTGGGACATTAATACTTTACATAAAATAAATAGTTGGGATGGTAAATTCATTCGTAATTATAATAAAATAATTTCGCGTTCCGAACCTTACATTGCCGTGGGGGTTCCTGTGGCAATGGCACTGGCTGCCTGGGTGAAGAAAGACCGTGAATTATTGAAAGATGCCATATATGTGGGAACCAGTGTCGCCGGTGCTTTTGTGGTGACTTATGGCATGAAGTATCTTATAGACCGCGAACGTCCGTTCGACCGTTATCCCGACCGGGTTCATGCTTATAGTCATGAAACCAGTCCTTCTTTCCCTTCGGGACATACGGCTACCGCTTTTGCTTTGGCAACTTCGCTTTGCGTGAAGTACCCGAAATGGTATGTAATCGCTCCATCTGCCCTATGGGCATGTTCTGTCGGGGTATCGCGCATGAACGAAGGTGTACACTATCCGTCCGATGTGCTGGCGGGTGCAGCCATCGGGGCAGGATGTGCAGTAGTAAATATCTATGTGAACCGTTGGCTGAACAAGTGGTTGTTCGGCAATTAAAGCGGTAGTTTCTGCTCGTAAATCTTCTCGTTCAATATCTTGAGAGCTTGCTGGACGCTGTTGTTCGTGGTGTTCATCACCTGGAAGTATTCGTTCATGTCCCACAGGTCACGGGCAATCAAGGCTTTCAGCTGTGTCTTTATCAGAGGCAATGATTTGTTGTATTGCTCTTCATTGAACTCGATCTTCTCTTTGTCAGCGGCAGCGCGTATGTCTGCAAGCATCTGTTCGTCTATCTCGAACTTATTGTTGAAGGAGTCGAACTTCTTGTATTTTTCCTGCAATTCTTTCCGGTGATTTTCGATGTACTTCGTTGTGGCTTTGATGACTACACCTTTGGCTACAAGATTACGGTGATAATCGGTGTATTGGGTAGTGTCAATCGGCACGAAGTAGTCGGGCATGATACCGCCGCCGCCGTATACGGTGCGTTTCAGTTTCTTGGTTGAATTCTTCAGAGAGTCGGGGAAGTGAATACTGTCGGCATGCATCATCTCTCCGCGGTTAAAGCGGTCTACCAGCTCCATATTGTATTTCTCCTGCCCGTCATCTTTCCTAAGGCCTCTGCCGTCGAGATTGGCGGTATGGTCATAGGGCTTCTGTATGCAACGGCCGGAAGGGGTATAATAGCGGGCGATAGTCAGTCGTATCATGGAACCGTCGGGCAGGTCGATGGGACGTTGAACCAAGCCTTTACCGAAAGTCCGGCGGCCTACAACTACTCCTCTGTCCCAGTCTTGTATGGCACCGGTCACGATTTCGCTTGCAGAAGCGGAATATTCGTCAACCAACACAATGAGACGTCCGTTTTTGAAATTACCCGTACCTCTGGCGTAGAAATTGCTGCGCTGTGAGGTTCTTCCTTCAGTATATACGATAAGTTCTTTCTGTTGCAGGAACTCGTTGGCAAGGTCGATGGCTGCGTTCAGATAACCGCCGCCGTTGCCTTGCAGGTCGAGTATCAGGTCTTTCATTCCTTGTTTCTGCAATGCTTTGAGGGCAGCCGTGAACTCTTCGGCGGTGGTAGCACCGAAGCGGTTGATGCGGATATAGCCTGTCTTCGGCTGTATCATATAAGAAGCGTCCAAGCTGAGAATAGGTATTTTATCACGCTTTACGGTGAAAAGCAAAGGATCGTCCACTCCGCGGCGGACAATGGTCAGTTTCACTTCCGAATCCTTCGGGCCGCGCAGGCGTGCCATGATATCTTCTGTAGACATTTTCACACCGGCAATGGCGCTGTCGTTTACGGCAATGATGCGGTCGCCTGCCAGGATACCCACCTTTTCGGAAGGGCCATTGCTGACGGGCTGTATGATTAATAAAGTGTCTTCTATCATCTGGAACTGCACGCCGATACCCTCGAAGTTACCTTGCAGGGGTTCGTTCATCTTTTTCACTTCCTCGGCATCGTTGTATGTGGAGTGCGGGTCCAGTTGTGCCAGCATGCGTATAATCGCTTCTTCCACCAGTTTATTCTCATCCACCGAGTCAACGTAGAGGTTGGCAATAGCGAATTCGGCCATTTGTAACTTGCGGGCAGCTGTATTGCCCATCTTTTGCGCCTGCATGGAAGCCATGGCACTTACACATATCATCAAGATAAGAAGTTTCTTCATTATTCTCTTCATTTATCACTTAATCACTCTATCACTTAATTTCCATCCCTTCGGGGATAAACTGGCTGATGTCCTTGCCGAACTGCAACAGTTCGCGGACGGTAGTCGAACTGATACACGTCAGTTCAGGCTCGGTAAAGAGCAGGATGGTTTCGATACCTGCCAGCTTGCGGTTGATGTCTGCAATGGTTTCTTCGTATTCGAAGTCTTTCACGGTACGGATGCCGCGGACTATGAACTGCGCATCCACCTGTTGGGCAAAATCAATCGTCAGGCAATCATAAGAATATACTTTGATGCGCGGCTCGTTCCGGTAGAAATCCTGTATCATTTCCACGCGCTTCTCGATGGGGAAATAGGTGTTCTTGTTCTCGTTGATACCGATTCCGATAACGACTTCATCCATAAAAGTCAGCGCGCGCGCCACTACTGAGGAATGGCCGATGGTGAACGGGTCGAATGTTCCCGGAAAGATTGCTCTTCTCATGATGCCAGATCTTCTTCTATAACCAGATTGTTGATAATAAAGTTTTGCCGTTCCATGGTATTCTTACCCATGTAGAATTCCAATAGCTCTTTCACGAGGTCCGTCTTGCGCAGGGTAACCTGTTCCAGACGCATATCTTTGCCGATGAAATGCCTGAATTCATCCGGTGAGATTTCTCCCAAACCCTTAAAGCGGGTGATTTCGGGATTCGGCCCCAGTTCCTCAATGGCTTTCTGCCGTTCTTCTTCCGTATAGCAATAAGTGGTCTTTTTCTTATTGCGCACGCGGAACAGCGGGGTTTGAAGGATATATACATGCCCTTTCTTTATCAAGTCCGGGAAGAATTGCAGGAAGAATGTGATGAGCAGCAGGCGGATATGCATACCGTCCACATCGGCATCGGTAGCGGCAATCACCTTGTTGTAGCGCAGCCCTTCAATGCCGTCCTCAATGTTCAGGGCGGCTTGCAGCAGGTTGAATTCTTCGTTCTCATATACCACCTTCTTGGTCAGCCCGAATGAGTTCAACGGTTTACCGCGAAGGCTGAACACGGCTTGCGTATTCACATCACGGCTCTTGGTGATGGAACCGCTGGCGGAGTCACCCTCGGTGATGAAGATGCAGGACTCTGCTTCCTGATCCTTTCCTTTGCCGTCGTTGAGGTGATAACGGCAGTCGCGCAACTTGCGGTTGTGCAGGTTGGCTTTCTTGGCACGTTCGCGCGCCAGCTTGGTTACGCCGGCAATGGCTTTGCGCTCCTTTTCGGAGTCTTGTATCTTTTGCAGCATAACTTCCGATACCAACGGGTTCTTGTGGAGATAGTTGTCCACTTCCGTCTTGATGAAGTCACCTACATATTTATTCACGCTAACACCGCCGGGAGACATGGAAGGAGAACCGAGCTTGGTTTTCGTCTGTCCCTCGAACTGAGGTTCTTCCACATTGATGGCGATGGCGGCAACGATACCGTTGCGGATGTCGGCATACTCCTGGTTCTTGTTGTAGAACTCTTTGATGGTGCGGGCGATGTGCTCTTTGAGCGCGCTCTGGTGCGTTCCGCCCTGGGTGGTATGCTGGCCGTTGACGAAGGAATAATATTCTTCGCCGTATTGGTTGGTATGTGTAAAGGCTATCTCAATATCCTCTCCTTTCAGATGGATGATGTTGTATAAGCCCTGTGCGGTCATGTTGTCGTTCAGCAAATCTTCCAGACCGTGGCGTGAAATGATGCGCTGACCGTTGTAGATGATGGAAAGTCCCGTATTCAGGTACGTATAATTACGCAGCAACATTTCCACGAAATTGGCTTGGAAGGAATAGTTCAGGAACAACGTGCTGTCCGGTTCGAAGAAGATGTAGGTTCCGCTTTCTTCGTCGCAGCTTTCCGTGACGTCGCTTTGGAGGTTACCTTTTTCGAAAATGGCAATACGGACCTTACCTTCACGGTAACTGCGTACTTCAAAACGGCTGCTCAGCGCGTTCACGGCTTTGATACCCACACCGTTCAGTCCGACGCTCTTCTTAAAAGCTTTGCTGTCGTACTTACCTCCGGTGTTGAGTTTGCTCACCGCTTCAATCAGCTTTCCTTGCGGAATGCCACGACCGTAGTCGCGCACACTGACGCGGAGATTCTCCTCAATGTTTATCTCAATCCGTTTACCCGCACCCATTTTGAATTCATCGATGCTGTTGTCCATTACCTCTTTCAGCAATACATAGATACCGTCGTCGTTCTGCGTACCGTCGCCCAGACGACCGATATACATGCCCGAACGGACACGGATGTGCTCCATGTCGTCAAGATGACGAATGTTGTCTTCCGTATATTCTACATTGCCTCCGGGCATCAGTCCGTTGATTTCTTCCATAGCTTATTTAATGAAGAATGAAGAATGAGGAATGAAGAATTTGGCTGTGCTATGATGCCGCATGGCAATTCTTCATTCTTCATTCTTAATTATTAATTTCTTTTATGAACGCCCTGCGCCGTTTATGCTGTTCGGTCTTGAAGTACTCCCATTGCGCTTGTACCTTGCCATTCATTTCCAGCTCAGGATTGCTCTCTGCAAATATAAAACCTAATTTTTGATAAACCGGAATTAAATCGGAAAATAACAATGCGTTAACACCTTTGTTCTGGTACTCCGGCTTCACGGCTACGAGCAATAAATCCAACATCTTGGCGCGTCGTTTCATGAACAGTGCTTTCAGCAGATAATACCATCCGAAAGGCAATAACCGTCCGTGGGCTTTCTGCAAAGCTTCGGACAGGGATGGCATGGAAATACCTACGGCAATCAGTTGGTCGTCGGCATCCGTGATAAGTGTCACCATGCGGAGGTCCACGATGGGGAGGTACATCTTCACGTATTGGTCAATCTGCCGTTGCGACAGGGCCGAATAGCCGAACAGGGGTTTATACGCTTCGTTCATCAGTTCAAAGATGGCCTGTCCGTATTCGCGGGCAATCTTCTTGGCTGATGTATATTTCTTTATCTTGAGGTTATATTTTCGTTGGATAAGGTCGGAGATGCGCTTGTGCTTGTCCGGTATGGCATCCGGAATATAGATTTTGAATTCCACCCAGTCGGCATCCTTTTCGAAGCCCATGCGCTCCATATGCTGCGGATAGTAAGGATAGTTGTAGATGGTTGCCATGGTGCTGAGCTGGTCGTAGCCTTCGATAAGCATACCCTCGGCATCGAAGTCGGTGAAGCCCAGCGGGCCTTGTATGTGAGTCATTCCACGCTCTTTTCCCCATTCTTCCACGGTGCGGATAAGGGTGTCGGCAACTTCCGGGTCATCGATAAAGTCAATCCAGCCGAAGCGAACATTCTTCTTTTCCCAAGTCTGGTTGGCTTTGTGGTTGATGATGGCGGCTACGCGTCCTACTATCTGGTTGTCCTTGTAAGCCAAGAAATACTCTGCCTCGCAGAATTCGAATGCCGCATTCTTCTTCTTGCTGAACGTGTTGAGCATATCGTCGTAAAGGTCGGGGACGGAGTAAGGGTTGCCTTTGTATAGCCGGTAATTGAAGCGGATGAACCGTTTCAACTCTTTAGTTGTGGAAACTTTTTTGATTGTTATTGCCATAATTTTATGTCTAATGAGGTGGCAAAGATACATGATAATCTTTAAAATACCACGTGGCAAGGATAAAAACTAATTCATTCCTGTATGCTTTTGCGATACTGTAAAGGCGTCATGCCCGTATTCTTGAGGAAAGCACGGCGGAAGGTAGAAGTGGAATTAAAACCGGAACATTCGGCTATCTCATCGATGTTCATGGTATAGGGGTAGACGGACAGTAGTTTCTTGCTTGCTTTTTCGATGCGCAGGTTGTTGATATAGTCATAGAAAGTGGTGTTCAACTGGTGGTTGAAGTAAGAGGACAGGTAAGTCCGGTTGGTGCCGATGGCGTTGGCTACATCTCCAACGGTCAGCTTGGGATTCAGATAAAGTTGCTGTTCTTCCATCACCTTTTGCAATTCTTCTTTAAAGGCGTGACTGAAACCGTTATCCTGTTCTGTGTAGCAGTCATTTTCGTTTTCTTCTTGGGGGGCAGTGGCAAGCAGGTTACCGCTCAGGTTGTTCGGCATGGGGACGGTGATCTGGTAAGCCGAATAATAGATGATGACAAACCACAGCACTATGGACGAAAGATAATAGATGGCATCTCCCCACCCCGTGATGTGCATGCTGGTGTATATCCACGTCATCAGACAGATGGCAAGAATGAGCGTGGCTTTTTTCAGCCAGGCAACGTCAATATGTTCCGAATAAGAGTAGTTGTTGCGTATATAACGTTGGTAACGCTGGGCTCCGAAAGTGACTATCAGCACAATGACAAGGCTGTAAACCAGGATGAAGCCGAAATAGAACGGGAAGACAGGTGAATAAAAAGTGCACAGATAGACGATGGTAAACGCAATGTAGGGACTGAAAAGAACCGCAACTCTTCTCCAGTTGAGCCATCGTGGGGCTATCAGTTCCAGCAGATAGAACGAGCAGGCGGCAACTGCCCAACCGTCAACAAACAGCAGGGAATTGACTAACCGTTCGGTTTTCAGCGAAGGGAAGTAAAGCAGTATATCTTTGAACTCCAGCAATGCCCAGAAAGCAAGGATCATCCCTAAAATACTCTGTATGCGGGAGCGTGGTTTATTGGTAAGCAAACGGAAACTGGCATATCCGAAGAACATGAATGCCGCTCCGTTCATAAAGTACGATACATTAAATCCTTCCATTCTGTTGCTCTGACTTATATTTCAGACGTTGTAAATTAATACGGCGGTGTAAGCTATGTAACAAAGTATTAATATGCTGCCTTCAATGCGCGTAATAGTCCGTTTGGCGAAGAACAGGCCGAATATCCATAGCAGGATGCTCGAACCCACCAGCACCAGTAAATCCAGGTTGGTGATACCCGTCAGATGTAGCGGTGTGATGGAAGCGCTACAACCCAGCACGAAGAATATATTGAAAAGATTGCTTCCGATTACGTTTCCGATGGCAATCTCCGGATTCTTCTTCAGGGCGGCTACGATGGAAGTGGCAAGTTCGGGCAGAGACGTACCACCTGCCACAAGCGTCAGCCCGATGACCGACTCACTGACTCCCAGGCTGCGGGCAATGCCGCTGGCACCATCCACAAAGAAACTGCCGCCGGCAATCAGCGCACCCAGTCCACCTATTATATATAGTATGGAGCGCCACATGGGAAGTTGCTTGATTTCCTCTTCCGCTTCCCCTTCCTTCTTTCCCTGAAAGGCGATGGCGAATGTATATCCGAGGAAGATGATGAAGAAACAGAGCAAGAGAAGTCCGTCCGTGGTGCTGAGTATGTTTTCCGGACTGTGGTCCAGCAGCACATCATTGGCACAAATCAGCAGTACGATGGAAGATAGGATGCAGAGGGGAATCTCCTTGCGCAATGTGTTTTGAGAGATGACGATAGGAGCAAAGAGTGCCGTGCAACCCACAATCATCAGCGTGTTGAATATATTGCTGCCCACTACGTTGCCTATGGCGATGTCCGCACTTCCTTTCAGGGCGGAAGATACACTGACCGTCAGTTCCGGGGCGGAGGTTCCGAAAGCAACGATGGTAAGTCCGATGACGATGGACGGAATATGAAAACGTTTGGCAATGGATGCCGCGCCGTCTGTCAGCCCATTGGCACCTAAAAGGATGAGGAGGAGACCTCCGATAAGAAAGAGAATATCCATAAATTTCTGATTTGTGTGCAAATATAATTAATTCCTTTCATGAAAAGTGAAAAACATTCCGTATGTTTGGCGCTTTAATTAAACTTAAGGTCCGGAGTAGCTGTCATCCTGAGCGTAGCCGAAGGATATCTTCTCCTACTTGTATAACGTAGCCTTGTGCCGGGAGAGTAGCTCCTTCGGCTACGTTCAGGATGACGGATACTACAGTTATGATAGTGCAAACTGATTTTAATTGAGTATTATTGAGTATTTATGAAAAGAATTAGCGCAATATGCATCTGTCTGTTGCTTCTGCCCGTGTGCGGGGCATCTGCCCAGTTGGTGGAGAAGGTAAGGGATATTTTTAATGAAGATACGTTAGGGGCGGTTGCACCTCTCAAATCAGATACCGATTCGGTGTATAAGCTGAAAATGCGGCAGGAGTTGGAAGCTGCGCGGCTGAGTGAAGCCAATCTCAGGATGGAGATCGAGCAGATGAAGTTGAAATATGATGCGGCGGATTCTCTTAAGCTGGCACAGCAACGCCAGCGCATCGACTCACTCCGGAGGGTGACTCCGGGTGTTCCCGTGGTGGTGGAAGGTGATACGCTGTATTACCTGTTTGTCAAGCGTGGCGGGCACACTCCCCAGCAGCGTGCCAAGATGAACGCGGCGGCCATTACGGAACTGGGCAAGCAGTTCAACCTACGACCGGATTCGGTGTATATAGATCGCAGCGATATTGTTACCGACCTGATGTATGGAAATAAGGTGCTGACTTCATTCACCGACCAGGACGGATTGTGGGAAGGCTGCACGCGCGATGAACTGGCCGTTGCCAAGCGGAAGGTGGTAGTGGATAAGCTCAAAGTGATGAAAGACGAGCATAGCCTGTGGCAGCTTGGCAAACGTATTCTCTATTTTATTCTTGTCATTGTCGGCCAGTATCTGCTGTTTAAACTCACCACCTGGCTGTTCAATAAGCTGAAAGTCCGTATTCAGCGGTTGAAAGATACCAAACTGAAGCCTATCTCCATTCAGGACTATGAATTGCTGGATACACAGAAGCAGGTGAATCTGCTTGTTTTCCTGGCAAACCTGTTGCGATATGCGGTGATGCTGCTTCAATTGGTGCTGACGGTGCCGCTGCTTTTCTCCATATTTCCTCAGACCAAAGACCTTGCTTACAAGTTGTTCTCGTATATATGGGACCCTATAAAAAGTATCTTCCTGGGCATAGTGGAATATATTCCCAATCTGTTCACCATCTTTGTGATATGGCTTGCCGTGAAGTATCTGGTGAGGCTGGTGCGCTATCTTGCCAGTGAGATACAGTCGGAGCGGTTGAAGATAGGCGGTTTCTATGCCGATTGGGCTATGCCGACGTTCCACATTGTGCGCTTCCTGCTTTATGCGTTTATGATTGCAATGATTTATCCCTATCTGCCGGGTTCCAAGTCGGGCGTTTTCCAGGGGATATCGGTCTTTGTCGGCTTGATTGTTTCGCTGGGTTCGAGTACGGTTATCGGGAATATCATAGCGGGACTGGTGATTACGTATATGCGTCCGTTCAAGTTGGGCGACCGCATCAAGCTGAATGACACTACGGGTAATGTAATAGAGAAGACTCCGTTGGTGACGCGCATCCGTACACCGAAGAATGAAGTCGTGACCATCCCGAACTCTTTCATCATGTCTTCGCATACGGTGAATTTCAGTCAGTCGGCACGCGATTACGGGTTGATTATCCATTCGGAGGTCAGCATAGGATACGATGTACCCTGGCGGAAAACACATCAACTTCTGATTGAGGCCGCGTTGAATACCCCCGGAGTAGTGGACGACCCGCGTCCGTTTGTGCTGGAAACATCTCTACAGGATTATTATCCGGTTTATCAGGTGAATGCTTATATAAAGGATGCCAACCAGTTGGCGCAGGTTTACTCCGACCTGCATCAGAATATACAGGACCGCTTCAACGAAGAGGGCATCGAGATTATGTCGCCGCACTATATCGCTACGCGCGACGGTAGTGAGACGACGATACCGAAGGATGATTTGCGAGGGAAGAAGTAATTTTCTTATCGAACTCAGTTTACGAGCCTCTACTTTTAATTGTACCGAATCCGGTACAATAAGTACTCTTTCGATGACAGGCTGTTTGAGTAGTTGCAATGTATTTAAATGAAATCATTGTTCTATAAGTATGCACTTAAGTCCGTTAATCTTATTGCTTTATTATGAATATTATTGTCATTGCTCGTTTCATGTGGAAAGACGGGGCGAACGGTCTGAATTGAAAATCTGCCGACCGTCCCGATGATAGTAGGAAAGAATGCAAGGAAATGATATAGTGAATGTTTGGAAAGAAAGCTATTGGCTTGGTTCTGGACTTATTTGTATGCGTTGTGCTGATAAAACCAATCAAATTGTTTCGTAAAAAGGGTAACTCGTATCAAACAGTTCCTGCGAAAAAATAGAGAAAAACCTTGTGAATAGCGGATAAAACGACTCTCAGAGGAAGATTCTCTCCTTCATTTTACCTGAAAATGCCCTTTCATATCACAAGACTACACCCTTTAGAGCAGATAGCTACACCTTTTTGGACGGATAACTACACCCTTTTGAGCAAATAGTGTAGCCTTCCGGGCAAGATAAATCACCATGCGGCTTCCCGTTCCCTACCGTGGGAACTGTCGTTCCCCTTAATTGGAACGGCAGTTTCTCTTAATGGGAACAAGAGTCTCTCTTAATTGGAACGGTTGTTCCTTGGGGCGGGAACGGCAGTTCCCTGCCGGTGGGAAACTGCAAACTCTTATATATGAATGGCTTGGAAATATGATCAAAAAGCACTAATCGTAAGCATCAACAAGATGCCATACTTCAGTAGTCCGGCAAAGGTTGCAAATGTCGATCCGAAAGGCATATCAAGAAGAAAGCCGACAATAGAGACATCATTTTTCAGTAAAGAAGGGATGTCTCTTCTTGCTTTACCGTGCCATCACAATCTCCGAATAGGGATAGCCGCTGCCGGGAACCGATTGCCAGTCTTTACTTACTAAATCGTATGCATAAATCAGCCTGCCGCCCTGGTTAGTGTCGAACAATACGTAGAGTTTCAGTGTCTCTGTATCTTCAGCGAGCATGGTTATGGAACGTGCCGGGTTGGAGAATGTGGCAAAAGGTTCTTTCAGGGTCAACGTAGTCTGGTCCCACAGGCGCAGTTCGGTCTGCCCGTCGGTTACTACAGCATATCCTCCGGTGCGCACGTACTTGGTGGTTCCGTTATCTTTTTTATCGGTTATTGTCCAGAAGGGAATGAGTGCGGTGGCCTGTATCTGCTCGCCGACATGTACTTTGCTACTTTGTAAATCTAGTACGACGGGCGCAAAGCTGTTGTTGCCGTTATCGGCTGAGAGCAATAGCTGACTGGCGCCGCTCTGTACGCCGGGGTAGCGTGTCAAGGCTTCGGGCTTTATGGTTGCAGGTAGTTCGTAGCGGTGAGCCATGGGGGGCATCTGGCTTCGGGTGTAATCCGAGGTTGTGACGGATGCGAACACCACTTCATTGGGAGATATCTGCCTCACGGCTGTTATGGAGCCATCGGTATTGTTGCAAAGGGTTAATATGTTTTCAAGTCCCGTATCCTGCCAGTAGCGCATGGAGAGGTCGTAACAGTATACCTTGCGGATTCCGTCCTTCGTTTGTATTCCGCAGAGACGTTGGCTTTCGGGGGCGTTCACTACGCAGGAGAAGTCTTTCTGGTCTTCTGCCAGTTCCACGATGTCCGTTGGGTTCGCTTTGGCGAGGTCTACGTGTTGGATGCAGTTTTTATAGCCCGTGTCGGAATGGGAGTTGGTGATGCCGTAGAGTTGGAACTCTTCGGGTGCCTGGCCGTTGGAGACTGCGATTTCGCCAAGCGTCATTATGTCTCCGGCGCGGCGCAGAAGTATTTTGGTAGTTGAAGCGGGATAGTGTCCGGGTGCCAGGAAGGTGATGCTTGTGGCGGTCTGTTCCAACATGACGGGCAATACGCCACGGGCATATCCCTGATAGTTGAGTGCGGGCTCGTCGGGAAGCGGCCAATAGATTTCGAACATGACATCGTCATCAGTCTGGAAGCCTTGCGCTTTGATGGTGACTTTATCTCCGGGATTGAATACGGTGCCTGCGGCAGGCATTACGATGTCGGTTACTAAGATGGGCTGTTTGTCGTCATCTTTTACACAGGCCGCAAGCAGCAGGCCGAATAACAGGAAGAGGTATATCTTCTTCATAGCGCTTTTAATGTTTGAACGATGCAAAGGTATTATTTTTAGCGATATACTCTCTTCTCTTCACTGTGTATTTTGCCTCGGAAAGTAAAAAAGGAATTACCGTGAGGTGCGTGTCACGGTATGCAGCACATTCCCTTTCTTGTCAATCATCCGCAACGTCAGTTCCTTCTTGTCTGCCGAAATGATGGAGAAACCCGGTTCCGGACTGCAAAACACGGTTCCTTCCGTGGGTTTCACTTTGCGGGAGAGGGAGCCGGAGGAGTTGACGATGTAATCAATATTGCTTCCCGCCTTGCGGATGTGCTGGAAGTTGTGGATATGTCCGCAGACGTACATATCTACTTTATGCTTGCGGAGTATCGGGTCGAGGCGGGCTTGCATATCCAGGCGTTCGCTGTTGTCCTTCGGGGTTTCGGCGTAGATGGGGTGGTGTCCGGCAACGATGACCCAGTCTTCTTTTGCGGCGGTCAGTACGGAGTCTATCCAGGCGAGTTGTTGCTGTAAGTCCTGCTTGCAGGCGTCGGGATAGGTGGTGGAGTCGTTGCGGTATTTGTCCATCATGGGGGCGGTGTCCACCCAGACGATACGGAGGGTGATGCCGTCGTCTTCGAATGATTTGGTATAGTAGCGGGCGGGCATGGTCCAGCGGCGGCTGACGTTGGTGTAGTCCATTACGGCTTGCGTGTTGCCGCGGTATTCGTGGTTGCCAAGCACGGGAAACCAGTCTATCATCAGTTCCGGGTGGGAGTAGATGAGTTCGTAGTTAGTCATCCATAGAGGGTCGTTCACGCTGCGCACGCCTTCAAAATGATGGATGTCTCCGGTGGCGACTACGAATTCGGGTCCGACTTCTTCGGCCATGGTTCCCATCAGTTCGGCTATGGGCTTTTGGTCGTAGTAGCCATTGCGGCCGAGGTCGTTGGCGACGTAGAAGTTGAATTTCTTGTCGAAGATGGAATAATCCGTTATCTGTGCGGTTGCCCAGTTGCTGAGGAGGACAACTAAAAGGAGAAAGAATACTTTTTTCATTATTATATTGATTTGATTGTTAGAAGTTGATTTTCACACCTGCATTCACTTTCACTCCGTAATGTTCGCTCTGCATCGTCCGCTCCTTCGTTCCCTGATAGTAGCGCAAGGGCTGGTTCAGCAAATTGGTGGCTTCGGCATAGAACGTTGTTTTCAGTTTCTTTCCGAAAGTATAGCTGGCGTTGGCATCCATATAATTCACTGCGTCGTAATAGCGGTCGTAGAACTTTTCCGCTCCCATCTCGTCGATAAATGCCGATGCATAGTTGTAAGAAAGGCGGAGGCTCACGCCGGATTTCTCAAAGAAGAGCGAAGCATTGGCCGTGTGCTCCGGAGAACCCGGCAGGCGCAGACCGCTTTCATTCTCACGTCCCTCGAAGTTGAAGTTATCCACGCGGGAGTAAGAGTAAGTGTATGTTCCGTAGAAACCGATGCACTTCAAGGCCGGGGCTATGAAACTGAAATCGCGCTGATAGGCTACCTCCACACCCAGCAGGTCGGCGTTGCCCGAGTTGCGCGGCTGGCTGAACTTGGTATAAGTGGTGCCGTTGTAATTGTAGTTGCGCATAGTCTGGTCTACGATGAAATCATTGATTTTCTTGTAGAAGACGCCGGCACTGACAAGACCGATGCTCTTGAAGTAATACTCACCGCTCAGGTCGAAGTTATAAGAAATGGTGGGTTTCAGACCCGGGTTACCCAAAGAGATGGAGTTGTCGCTACGCTTAATCGTAATGTTCGGTGCCAGGGCGGCATACTTAGGCCGGGCAATTGTATTGGTGAACGAGGCGCGCACCTTGAAGTCATCGTTTACATCATACTTCACAAGAACGGAAGGAAGCACATTCAGGTAACTGTCCGACTCGTAGGCTGTGCGGCTGGTCTTGTCTTCGTCCGCATCATACTGGCTACCCGAATATTTCACATGTGTATTCTCCAGACGCAGGCCCAGCATCAAGTCCCACTTCTCACCCAGTTTCTGGTCGAAACGCAGATAACCTGCCGCAACGGTTTCTTTGGCGTTGAAGTTGGTGGCAAGCTCTTCCTGCACCTGGTTCTTCTCAAACAGACTTGCATTGTTCAAGTCAAGTTCTCCCAGATACTCCTTGCTTATGAAGCTACCGGCTTTATATTGCTTGCCCGGCATGTATCCGTCCCGGTTCTGGTCTACGGCAGCCGTCAGACTGGCTTTGTCGAAACCGTCTTCATCCAGCGGGGTGTATTCGTAGAAATCAATCTCTTTATCTTTAGTCTTATGCACCACCTTGGTTCCGAAGCGCAGATGATTGCCGAACTTTCCTTTTGTGAGCGGCAAGCTGAAATCGAGCTTGAACTTGAAATCCTTCTCTTGAATATCTTCCTGTTGCTCCGTCACCTCTTTCAGACTGAAATCGTCGTTCAGATACATAGCCGAACCTTCCTGCGGAGTAAGCAACGGCTTGCGCTCATCGCTCAAATCCATAGTGAACTTCTGTTTCTTCAGTTGATAGTCGATGTAGCGTTCGTTGGGACGTTCTTCGCTGGCTTTGGCGTAGTTTACGCTCCACTTCGTGTCCAGTTTGCCGAAGAGGTGCTCGCCGCCGAGGGTGAAGTCCATTGTGCGCTGACGTTCCAGACGGGCATTGCGGTTGTCGGGCGTGCCGCCTTTGGTCTGCACGCGCACGGCGCCTTTGTTGTTGATGGAACAATATTCGTTGCCGTTGTCGTCTTCTTCCAGGTTGATACCTTTCACGTTGAGGCGGTAACGGTTTTCCCAGTCGTTGCGGTTGTTGAAGATGCCTTTGAAAGTCAGCTTGTGGTTTTCGTTGATGTCCCAGTCCAGTGCGGCGGAGTAGCTTTGTCGTTCGCGGGTGACGTAGTATTGGCGCACCTGATAGTCGGTGATACAGAGTTCTCCGGTTTCTACATCCTTGTCCCATACAAATTCGATGTCATCCGAGCCGGAGGGGGAGTTCTGATAGGAAGCGGAAAGAATGAGTCCCAGTTTGTCGTTGAAGAAGCGGTCGCCATAGGTGAAACCCAGGTTCAGTTGCGCTTTGTCACTAATCCAGTTGTAGCCCGTTCCGGCGGTGGCACTGATGAAGCGTTTATAAGGAGAGTTCTTTGTAATCAGATTGATGGAACCGCCGATGGCGTCGGCATCCATATCCGGGGTGACTACTTTGTTCACTTCGATGGTCTGTATCATATCTGCCGGGATGAGGTCCAGTTGCACGTTGCGCGTATCGCCTTCGGCAGAAGGGACGCGGTTGCCGTTGATAGTGACGGAACTCATGTCGGCGGAGGTGCCGCGCACTTGTCCGAAGCGGGCTTCACCCTGGTCGTACTGTACGTTGATACCTGAGATGCGTTTCAGCGCATCACCTATGTTGGAGTCGGGGAACTTGCCTACCTGATCGGCGGACACTACATTCTTGATGCCGAGGCTGTTCTTCTGCGAATTGACGGCGCGGCGTTGTCCCTGAAAGGCGCCGCCTACCACAACTTCCTGTAGTTCCACTCCTTCGTTCATCACTACGTCTTTTTCTAAAGTGCGTCCTTCGGGAATGGTTATTTTCAGTTCTACGGGTGAATAGCCTACATAACTTACTTTTACGGTATACGTCCCCGGTTCCAGGTTGGGGAAAGTGTAGAAGCCGTTGACGTCGCTCGTCACTCCGGCGTGCAGTTTCTCGATGTAGATGGAGGCACCCGGAAGGGTTTGTTTCGTGGCATCTATGATGCGGCCGCGTACGGTGCCCTGTTTCACTACGTTTACTTTTTCGTCGGCTTTTGCCGTGCTGCCGACTGTTGCAAATAAGAATAAGAGCGTGAATACTTTAACAATGTGTTTCATACCTGTTGTCATTCGTTGATTAATTTGCCGCAAAAGTAGAGACGTGGCGTTTCATACGTTTTGCGGCAAATTTAAGAATCGGTAACAAATATGATACATTCCGGTTACAATCGGTAATGGAAATAATCCACATCTACGAAACCGGCCTCTCCCTTATCATTAAAACAATAAATGCCTACGCGGTCACCCCTGTAATTTCCCCATACCAATTGATAGGGCTCTCCAAACGGCAGGAAGTTATCCCCGTCCAGACTATAATAATAATGGGATTTACCATCTAACCCCCACTGCGTCCTAAGCCATACATATTGCGACCGGATGGGGATTCCTCTTGTTATGTCATCATTCTTTCTATATTCCAGATAGCAGGCACCCTCTTCTTTTACTATGCCAATGGCCGAATGTTGTGAAGAGAAGTGGCAAAGCCCGTTCTTTTGCCCGTCTTTCATATTGGAAATATCCATCTTTATCACGACCTCATTATCCTGCTTTCTGAAAGTCCTCTGCGTAAGTGTATTGCCGGCTTTCAGCAGTTTATCGGCCTCTAAGGGGCGGTAAGCTTTCAGGCGTAACCAGCCCGGACGTTCGGTGAGTGAAAAGTATTCCTTCCTCGGCTGATAGTTCCACTGCCACTGCGGGGCAAGCCGTTCATCGTCGAAATCATCACTACGCTTGATAGATAGTTTCTCAATATATTTGAAAGGCATCTTTCCACTCCATTTCATTGCACCAATGTTCTGGGGAAGCACTTCACCCGGTATGGGCCAGCCATCTACCCACGTAACGGGTAGGAGACTGACAATTCGCCCGCTCCAGTCTCCCGTGCCGTGGTGGGTAAGGAAATACCAGTTATTATCTTTTCCCAAGATGATGCCTCCCTGGTTCGGTTCCATGGCTTCACAACCGGGCAGTGCCAATTGTCTCTCCTCTTTATAGGGCCCTGTCAACTTCCTGGAACGCTTTGCCATGACGTAACGGCCCACTCCCGGCTTATGCTCACTGAAAATCAGATAATACCAGCCGTTCACCTTAATCAATTTACTGGCTTCCCTGCCACTGCCCGAATTGATGAGTACCGCAGATTTCCGGTCAATACTTTTCCCATCTTCAGCCATTTTAAAGAGATAGGTTTTATATCCGTCGGCAAAATGGGTGCCGACAAAGTAGGCTTTTCCGTTGTCATCCCACATTGCAGTACAATCGTCCCAGCCTGCTTCGGCAAGAAGCGGTGTCAGTGGTTCCCACGGACCTTCGGGGTGAGCGGCAGAGGTCGTGAAGTACCCTTCGTCGGGTGTACCGAAGAATAAATAGAAACGCCCGTTATGATGGCGGAGGGTTCCGGCCCACACGCCACGGCCATAGCGATCCATGCGGGTCCAGTTCAGGGATTCACTTATTTGGGTCAGGTCATCTATAATATTGCTGCATATTTCCCAGTTCACTAGGTCTTTGGAATGTAGCAGCGTCATTCCCGGAGAGAACTGGAAGGTGGAGGATATTGCGTAATAGTCTTCACCAACCCGGATACAATCAATATCGCTATAATCTGACGGAATGATGGGGTTCAGGTAGGTACCGTCTTCCTGGTCGCCCCAGTTTTTCCAGTTTCCCCATTCGGCTTGTTGCTGCCCCATCAGGCAGCCGCTAAAATATACGCAAAAGATTAGTGCTAATAGGTGTTTCATAATAACTTCTTATTAGTAAATATTCCATTCCCAAATTCCTTTTACGCCCTCTGATATCTTTATCCTGAGATACCGGTATTTCTTGCCTGGTGCATCCGTATGCGGCGACTGTATTCTTATATCTTCATGTCCTCCACAAGCTTCCCATACCTTTCCATCGCTCGAACCTTCAAGCAGATAGGCATGTCCGGCTGTGGGACGCACAAAGTAGACTTCGCTGCGGCGCACCTTCCTGGTTGTTCCCAAATCTGCAACAATCCAGCTTTCATTATCCCTGTCAGCCGCCATCCACCGCGAGCCATTGGCCCCGTCTGCTGCAAAAGCGGGAACAAAATATTCTGTACGGCGGCACAAAGTATCCTTCATCGGTTTGATGTGTAAAGGCTCTGCTATACTGGACGCATAAATGGTGTCTACCTTTATTTTCTTCTCCCGCTTTACCTTCCGCAAGGCGCCCACTCCTTCCAGAGTAAGTTCGACAGGCCGGATGGTGCCGTCTTCATTAAATTCCAATCGGTTTACATAAGTTTGCCGGTTTGTACTACGCCGTCCAAACTCCAGATAAGCGAAATAATAATCATCCGTTCCTTCCGTACTGAATACACAACCATGTCCCGGGCCGAAAACTCCCTTTTTATAATCAGTCGTGGAAACTATATCCTGCTTGGGAAATTCAAACGGCCCCATTGGAGAAACTTTGCTCATCACATAGGCGTATTGATACTTTTCGTCTCCTCCAATGGTGTATAAATAATAGTATATTCCTTTTCTTTTAAAGAAAATGGGTCCTTCGGAATATTCTTTGCGGGGAGTGGAGATCATTTGGATGTCCGAATCCACCGTTATCATGTCTTTATTAAGTTTAGCCACATGCCTGCGTCCCCAGAACACATAAGCCTGACCATCGTCATCAATAAACACCTCGGCATCAATGCCTCCGGGATCTTCTGTTTGTAATAAGGTGGAAGTCGTGAAAGGTTTATGAAACTCATCCTTTCCACGGGCCAGCCTGAAAGGACCATCCGGGCTATCCGCTACTGCGGGATACATATATCCGTTTATTGTCGGATAAATGTAGTATTTACCATTGGCAGCGACAGCCTTACTGGGTGCCCAGTACTTTTCTTTCGCGGCAGAAGGGAAATAAGTACCGTCAAAGCTCCAATGAACAAAGTCCTTTGATTTCCATACCACAGGCGGTCCCGAAGTTTCCAATCCCCGGCCATATCCATCAGTGGTAGCGTAGCAATAGAACGTTCCGTTTATTTCCTGAATGCTTGCATCTGCAATCATATCAGGTATCAAAGCGTTACCGAAAGGATTGTCTGCTCCTGTCTGCGCTGTTATTGGCTCTGAAATCAGAATCCCTAACATTAAACTGATAAAAAGACTTTTCTTCATAATATTATAATCGTTTTAAGGTTATACCTACTTTAAGAAAAAGCAAAGTAAAGCTTTTCTATCAGAATTCTTACTATTCATATAGATGAAACATTCGCTCCATCAATTTCCATTTCTCTGCAGAGGTGCTTGTAGGTACACACTCCTGAAATTTGGATACATACTCTTCCCATTCTGCTTGTCTGGGTAAATGAGAAAGCTTGTCCATAGCTGTTTCCCAATCGAAGTCAAGCGGTGTTTCTATAATCATGAATAACCGGGAGCCTAATATATAGATTTCCATCTCTAAAATACCTACTGAACGAATGCCGGCTCTTATTTCCGGCCAGGCTTCAGGTTTGCTGTGGCACCTGATGTATTCCTTAATTAGTTTTGGATTGTCTTTTAAATCCATAGTCTGGCAATATCTTTTTACCGGACAATGGTATTCTTTCACTTGATATCCTTTATTTGTCATAATCTTATTGCATTAAAAAACTATATAATAATATAAGTATCCGGAGACAAAGTTCCGGATACTTAACCATACCTATTAATTACTTGTCCATTAAATAAAAACTAATTGTATCCTGTATTCTGTTTGAGGTTCTTATTGACATTCAGATCATTCTGTGGTATTGGGAAATAACGGTTATGAGGTGACCAGGTGCGTTTCTCAAACTGATAATACATGTCTTCATCAACCGGAGAAGCTGCAGTTCCACTTCCCCGATAATTCCGGGCTTTGGGATCGTCTGATAGTTTAACGCCTGTGAATGTATGGTTCAACTCTTTTTCGGCAATGCCCCAACGCAGTACATCATAATAACGCAGGCCTTCAAAAGCCAGTTCAACCCGCCTTTCTTTGCGGACAGCTTCACGGATTAGTTCCTGAGACATATTGGCTTTTTCAAGCTTTGTTAATTTTACACGGTCACGAATGTCGTTTATTGTAAGGTCGAGAATGTCTTGGTCTACGGCACTTGGCTGAGCTTCGTTCAAAGCTTCCAGATAGCTTAACAAGACTTCTGCATAACGCATTATCGGCGTATAAGTGGGAGTAGCTCCCAAATTATTGATTATGGAAGGATCACATCCTTTCTTGGGGCAATAACCATTAAACAGGGCAAACTTGTTATAGTAATCTGAAGTGTTGGCACCTTTGAAACAGTCGTAGGTTATGTCGTTATATGTACTTCCGGGATAACTTCCCAATGGCGGCAAGAAGACGGACGCATATAAACGTAAATCACGATTTGCATAGGGGTCATTTTCATCATATACTTCAGATGTTTTTATATCCTTACCGTCTGTACAAAAGTACTCTTTGACCAGTTCATTATAAGGGGCAAATTGGTGCCAACCACCGTAAGCAGCCTCAGGATACAAATATTGATAACGTGAATTTGTATATAAGTCCTTTACTCCCATGATGCAGAATATTGTTTCAGGACTATATTCTCCGCCTATCTGGAATAGCTTTTCATAACTATCTTCACCATAACGGCGATCCAGTTCATATATTCCGGAATCAATGACGCTACGCAAAACAGCAGCGGCTTCCGACCATTTCTCCTGTGCCAGATAGAGACGGCTTAACAATACTTGTGCTGCTCCTTTCGTGAAACGTCCATATTCTTCCGACGAGTATTTGGTTGGCAATAGATTGATGGCTGCTTTCAAATCAGTTTCCACCTGGGCATAGACGTCCGCTTGTGGAGTTTGTGAGATGGTGTTAGCTTCTTCTACTGACAATGTTTTCAATGGCATCGGTACATCTTTATAATAAAATGCAAGATTGAATAAGAAATAGGCACGCAGGCATTTCACTTCGGCTGACCAGATTTCTTTTTTATCTCCATCCATAGGACAGTCCGTTATATTTTCCAGGAAGACATTGTATTTGGCTATCTGGGTATAGGCGTTTCCCCAAAACCAGCGCAGATTACTATTGGTGGCAACTGTGTTGGAACTTGCCATCAATGTGGAAAAGTTTTCTTTTTCCGTACCATTTCCTCCGGCAAAGTCCAGATAGAGCAATCCTTGTGGGGTGGCAAAATCATCATGCGACCAGCCAGTCTGGAAACGATAACATCCGGTCAATGCCAGCATAGCATCTCCTTCACCTGTCCAAAAGCTACCATCAGAAATAGATGAAGGAGGTTCTTTATCTAATAAGTCTGAACAACTTACTGTTACCAATGATAAAGCCAAAGTAACTAAACAGGCTTTTGTTATTTCTAATGTATGATATATATTTTTCATATTGTTCTTGATTGAATCGTTAACTTAGAACTTGATATTAAATCCAAATGAATAGATGCTATTGATAGGATAATAGGATGGACCATCTCCTGTAGCAATTTCATTTTCCGGGTCCCAACCTTTATAGAAACTGTTGAAAGAGAACAGATTCTGCCCGCTCACATAGACACGTACATTTTCCATTCCTATTTTCTTTGTCCATGTTTTTGGGAAGGTATATCCTATTTGCACATTCTTCACACGCAGGAAACTGGCATTACGTACCCAGTAATCAGAGGTCTGAAGGTTTGTATTATTCATATTCAGAGTTTCCAAACGTGGATATTCTGCCCATTTATTGGGATTTGCTTCTGTCCAGCAATTATCTGCCTGCCATCTCTGGATTTGTCCTCCATTGTAAAATGCATAGGCCATATAAGAACCGATGAGGCGTTTGTGTCCTCCCAAACCTTGCAGCAAAGCGGAGAAATCGAGTCCTTTGTAAGATGCTGACAGATTCAGACCATAATAGAATTTAGGGGTGGTGCTTCCTAATACGGTGCGGTCATATTGTGCATCCACTTTGCCATCAGGCACTCCGTCAGGACCGCTGATGTCTTTGTATTTCACATAGCCCGGTTTTAGGCTTGATTTACCAACCAATTGTTCGGGAGCTGCATCTATTTCAGCCTGATCTACGAATAAACCATCTGTCTCGTAACCATAAATTATTCCGATAGGTTGTCCCACAATACGGTTATTATTGATTTCTTCAGTAGCACCATTTGCCAGTTTCTCTACGGCATTCTTTACCCAGGTAAAGTTAGGAGAGATGCTAAAGCGGAAGTTACGTCCGATTTGTCCGTTATAAGTAAGATTCACCTCGATACCCTTATTGGATACAGCACCAATGTTTGACTGTCCAACCCCGCGTCCCATTATGCTGGATACTTCTACCGGTGCCAGAATGTCTGAGGTATATTTATAGAAGTAATCCAAAGTACCGGTAAAGCGTCCGTTAAATAGACTGAAATCCAAACCGATATCCGTGATAGCTGTCTTCTCCCAGGTTATTTCCGGATTATTATAAGTACCTGCGGCAGCACCGGGTTGCAGGGCGGCAGGATTGCCAAAAGGATAATCTTGTCCAAGGCTGTAAGTTTGCTGATACGGATAGACACCGATGTTTTGATTTCCCAATACACCATAGGAAGCACGAACCTTCAGATTATCGAATATATTAGAAACGGAACTGTTCTTCCAGAAGTCTTCTTCTGAAATTCTCCATCCGGCAGATACAGATGGGAAGATTCCCCAACGATGTCCGTCAGCAAAACGGGAAGAACCATCATATCGCAAATTGGCTTCCAACAGATAACGGTCTTTCAGTGAGTAATTGATACGTCCGAAGAAAGATAATAATGCGTATTCTTCTAATGAACTGTTATTCGTAGCTGTTGCTTTGTCACCTGAACCTAATTCATACAGATAGTTATTGGGGAATGTATTTCTGTAACCTTCTAACCCTCTATTGGCTGATTGCTCTACAGACGTACCTGCCAGTAACTTAAAACTGTGATCTTTTATCCGCTTTTCATAAGTAGCCAATGCTTCGAAAGTAGTGTATGTATTGTTGGCTGTCCAGACATTCAAAGAAGCCGGTCCCACAGTCTTGCTTTCGTCAAAATAAGTATCCGCACGATAAGCTTTGTCATACTTAGTCCAGTAATTAACCCCTGCTTTTCCGATGAAAGAGAGTCCTTCAACAGGAGTGTCCCATTTCAACTGACCGGAAGCACTGATATTTCTATTGATGTTTTGCACGAAAGATTCACTTGCCAGCCATGCCTCCGGGCTGTAATTGTCCTGATAGCCAAAACTGCCGTCAGACTTCTGGCCTGCATAGATAGGACCTTGGCGCACGGCATATCCTATCATTCCGTCAATACTTTGAGGCTCTCCATTGGGGGCATTGTATTTATTGTTATAGGCGTTAATATTCAGATTGAGGGTAAGTCCTTTAGCTATTTCACTTTTCATAGTGAATAATGCTGTCATACGTTCGTTAGAAGTATTTGCCGTCATACCTTCCTGGTTGCGGTAGCCTATTGATAAGTTGTAGTTCGTTGTGGCATTACCGCCTTGTATGCTGACGTTATGCTGATGTTGGAAACCGGAACCTGACTCCAATAGCCATTTCAGATGATTTACATTAGGATAATTATCGGGGTCTGAGCCGTCTTTGAATTTCTGTATCTCTTCAGGGAGGTAGGCATCTTGCTTATCCATATTGCGCATAGCCATATTGTAGTATTCTGCATATTCCCATGATGGCAGGAAATCCGGTAACTCTGTGGGACGTTGCCAACCAAAAGAATTACTGTATGTGATGGTGGTCTTTCCTTGTACTCCCTTTTTGGTTTCAACCAGGATGACACCATTAGCGGCACGGTTACCGTAAATAGAGGCTGAGGCGGCATCTTTCAGGAAAGAAATACTCTGAATATCGTTGGGGTCTATATCGTCTATATTCCCGGATAAACCGTCAATCAATACTAACGGATCTGTTCCGGCATTGGAGAAGGTACCTGTACCACGTATTTTGACCGTTGCTCCTGTTCCCGGACGACCGGAAGTTTGTAAAACACTCAGTCCCGGTGCTAAACCTGCCAATGCTTGTGCAGTACTCATCACAGGTTTGCTGGCTAAGTCTTCGGCCGATATGGAAGATACAGATCCTGTCAGATTCACCTTCTTTTGTGTACCATAACCTACGATTACAACTTCTTCCAGCTTCTTCGTATCTTCTTCCATAATGATGCGAAGCTGCTTATTCTCTTCTGCCTTTATCTCCTGAGAAATATAACCTACATAACTGATATGGAGAATATCTCCGGTTTTAGCTGTTACGGTAAATTTACCATCCAGATCGCTGACAGTTCCATTATTGGTACTTTTAACCAATATGCTTACCCCAATCAGGGGTTCGCCAGAAGAATCGGTAACTAAGCCTTTCACATTGCTTTGCACTTGTGCCCAAGTAGCGTTGCTAAGATGACAAACCAATAGGATCATTATGAATCTCATTGGTTGCATAAGTCCATACGTTAATCTGTTTCTCATAATTTTAATTGATTATTGGGTTATTTTTAAGGCATAGCGAGAGCTTATCGACTTTAAAAAAAGCCGATAAATACTCTCTTATTCCTTATGATTTTATTTCTTTATTTTAAAGACGGGAGCTATGTTGTTGAGCTTTTTCTCCGGCAGATTAATGGAAAGCCCTTCTGCTGTGCGGTTGAACCGTACCGGTCCATATCCGAGCAGTTCTACCTTCCTTATCTTTTGCGGAAATAGTTTGCTGTCGGCAGCTAATGATTTGATGATTACATTTCCATTTTCCGGCCAGGCCAGAACCGTGGCATATAAATCCTTCTTGGTTTGGGTGAAACGGATCTCTTGTGCCGTAGCTTTGCTATATGCTCCTTCGTTGAATCCTTGTGCATTGATTTTAATATCGGCTTCGGCTATCGGACCTTCGCCGAACACTTCCCAAGGTCGGGTGCTGTAGATAGCTTCTTTATTAATATTCATCCATTCGCCGAATTCATTCAGTATCTTTTCTTCTTTTTCATCAAACGTACCGTCGGCCCGCAATGGAACACTGAGAAGCAGATTACCATTCTTACTTACGATGTCAATCAACAGTTTTGCGACATCCGAGGCTGATTTATACCAGTTATTCTCATAGACAGATGTAGTGTAATGCCATCCGCCAATGCATGAACAGGACTGCCAGGGTCGCTCCATTATTTCATTGGGTGCACCGCGTTCCACATCCCAGACGATGGCTTTGCGTTGGTTTTCATCCAATATCTTACTCAACATGACGGCTTCCAACTTGCCTTTGTGGGTCGCCATATTGTGGTTATAGAAGTGAGCCGCAATCTTTAATCCGGCATCACTGATTGGATAGAATGGGGCTACAGTCACATCAAAATAAATCAGATCAGGATTATAGCGGTTGATGGCATCTACGGTACGGTCATAGAAGTTTGTGCAGTATTCCTGAGTAGGCAAGCATGCCCCGTTTCCCCAGGCCCATTGGCTATGAATCATACCGTCCGCCCAGCTACCTTTACTCATCGGATGATTTTGTGCATATAAATCCTGAGGGTCGTATCCTTCCCACCATTTGCCTTTACCATCCGCTTTTGTTAAAGTGCCATCGTAAGGGACACCGGCTTTAGGTCCGTGTCTGTCATAACGTTGGGAGGGTTCGTACCAGGTCCAGGCATGGTCAGCATGGAAACTGATGCCAAATGGAAGTTCGTACTTGCGTGCAGCTTTTTCCCATTCCGCCAAAACATCACGTTTCGGTCCCATATTCTTTGAATTCCATGGTTGATATTTACTGTCCCAAAGGTCAAAGTTATCGTGATGGTTACCTAAAGCGAAGAAATACTGTGCACCTATCTTTTTATAGAATGCAACCAGTTCATCCGGATTCCATTTTTCTGCTTTAAATAAAGGGATGATGTCTTTGAATCCCACTTCAGAAGGATGACCGTAGTGCTCTACATGATGCTTATATTCTGATGTTCCTTCCATATACATGGAGCGTGCCATCCAGTCGCCCGAGCCTTCTACACACTGAGGTCCCCAATGCGCCCATATTCCGAATTTTGCGTTCCTAAACCATTCGGGAACCTGGTAATTCTCCAAAGACTCCCATGTAGGTTGGAATTTACCTTTCATCATAGGTTCATTCTTTTCTGAAACCGGAACCTGATAGTTCTGGGCAGATAAGGTTCCTATTGAAAGAATTAAAGAGGCTAATAAAATTTTCGTTTTCATAGGTATTAATTTTGTTTCTATTGTACATTGCAAAGATATGGATTAATTAGTAGTTGTAATAGGATTAAAAAGTGTTTGTATTGGAAAATATCGATGATATAACTGGGAAATATCTAATATCATAGGATAAAAACGATTTTTATATTGAGAATATCGATAATCGTTTTGAATGATAAGGAAATTCACCTACCTTTATCGAGTTACTAAATACGATATACTATGGCACTATTAGTTGATAAACTACACCCTTTGGTATTAAATGTAGGTTTGGCTGTACACAATGCAGACTGGAACTGGAAGAATGTAAATAGCCCGTTTACACGTTTATATTACATAACGGAAGGAACTGCCCAGATACAACTATCAGGAAGTATACAGATATTAAAGCCTGATTATTTGTATTTCATTCCGGCATTCACTGTGCATAGCTATATCTGTAACTCCTATTTCTGTCATTACTACCTGCACATTTATGAAGAGCACCAATCTGATTCCAATTTATTAGATGAGTGGGAGTTTCCGGTTGAGATACCTGCCGGAGATTTGGATCTGGCTTTGTTTCAGCGTCTATGTGCAATCAACCCTCACATGAGTTTGCCTAAGTCGGACCCTGCAAGTTATGATAATAACTCGATGCTCATGCAGAACCTTCTGAAAAATAAGCAACGGGCATTGTGCGACAAGGTTGAGTCGCGTGGCATAGTGTACCAGTTGCTGGCACATTTCCTGAAACGTGCGCAAGCTAAGGTGGAAACTAAAGACGACCGGATAGAGAAAGCTATTCTTTATATACGTAAACACATATATGAGACTATAGACCTGGCAACATTGGCCGAAAACTCATGTTTATCGAAAGACCATTTTATCCGTCTGTTCAAGAAAGAAACTGGCGTTACTCCTTCTAAATATATCAATCAGAAGAAAATAGAGAAAGCACAGCTTATTTTAGTGACTGACGAGATGTCCGTTAAGAATGTGGCTTTTGCCCTCTCCTTCGATGACTATTCTTATTTTAACCGGCTCTTTAAAAAGACAACAGGGCTGACTCCACAGGAATACCGTAACTCCTATCATTAATAATAGGAGTTACGAAAGCCGTATTCCGATTATTTATGTACCGAGAATTTATAGATGCACTGGCTCTGATACTTCTCTCCCGGCCGTAACACCGCCGATGGCCATTCCGGTTTGTTAGGAGTATCGGGATAGTGTTGCGTTTCCAGGCAAACGGCTGTACGGAAATTATAAACGATACCTTTCTTACCGGTCAATGTGCCGTTCAGGAAGTTGCCGCAATAAACCTGTATGCCGGGTTCGTTGGTATAAACATCCAGAACGATGCCTGTGGTGGGCGATTCGAGTGTGGCACATACTTTATTTACATCTCCCTGAGTGTTCAGCACCCAATTGTGGTCGATACCGTTTCCATTCTTCAACTGTTCGAAATCCCGGTTGATGTTGTCACCAATGGCAGTAGGTTGTCTGAAATCCATGGGAGTGCCTTCAACGCTTGCTATTTCGCCGGTTGTCATGAAAGTGCTGTCCACCGGAGTATAATGGTCGGCGTTCAGGGTCAACAGATAACTTGAATTATCCTTTGAAGGATTGCCATCCAGATTGAAGTAAGAGTGGTTGGTCATGTTGACGATGGTCGGTTTGTCCGTTTCCGCCTCATACTGTATGTCGATGGCGTTGTCATCCGTCAGTTTCATGGTGACGGTACATTGGAAATTACCCGGAAAACCTTCTTCCCCGTCTTTGGCCAGATAAGTCAGCTGCACTTCCTGGTTACTTTTCTGAACGGCGTTGAAGATGCGGTACTGGAAACCTTTAGGACCGCCGTGCAGGCAATGACCGTAATTGTTCTGCGGCAATTGATACTCCACTCCGTCCAGTGTGAAACGTCCCTGGTTGATACGGTTGGCATACCGTCCGATGCTTGCTCCGAAGTCAGACGGATACTTGATGTAATCCTGTATGGAATCGAAACCTAATACGACATCCTGCATATTTCCGTCCTTATCAGGAACCATTACCGACACGATGCGTCCACCGAAATTAGTGACACACACTTCCATCTTGTTCTTGTTTGTCAGGACAAACAAGTCGGTCTTTTCACCATTGACTTCCGTCTGGAAATTACTTTTCTTTAATCCGGATTCTGTCGAATCCTCTTTTACATTTGCGGTACACCCAACCATCAGGACTGTGCATACCAAAAGAACCAGTTTATTCATATTGCTTTATTGGATTGACTACGAAGCATATTATATGTTACTTTTACTCGCTGCAAACATAGTGAAGATTGATTTTAAATTGTAGCAGTATAATGCCAAAAAATAAAACAATTTGTTCATTCTTAATATTTATGGTAGCAGTTGTATCTCCTACTTACTACTTTGCCGCTTGCTACTAACTACTTATCGCGCGAAGCGCGATGAGTTATCATTTAACACTAACAGCCACCGCCTTCAACCGCTTCACCTCCGACGTACCGCCATAAAGTATCTCGTAATCGCCTTCTATCGGCCGCATCGTATTGGTTTCGGTATCAAACCATTCGAAATCTTCTTTGCCCAATGATACGGTTACATTTTCAGTTCCCCCTTTGGCTATATTCACGCGCTTGAAGGCACGGAGAGTATGCGAAGGTCCTTCCTTATCGCCCGGACGGCGCAGATACACCTGCACTACTTCATCCCCGTCACATCCGCCCGTATTACTTACGGGAATGGTCAGGGTGAGCCGTTCGCCATCCTTGATTTCCTGTGCGCTCAGCGCAGCGTCACCGTAACTGAAAGTGGTGTAACTCAAACCATGCCCGAAGGGGAAGAGCGGAGCTTCCGCCATATAACGGTACGTGCGTCCCTTCATCGAATAATCTTCAAAGTCGGGCAACTGGGCCGTACTCTTATAGAAAGTGACCGGAAGACGTCCCGCCGGATTGTAATCTCCAAAGAGAGCGTTGGCGATGGCCGTACCACCCGCCTGTCCGGGATACCATGCCTGCAAGATGGCATCGCACGTCTTCGTCTCCGGTGTCAGGGCTATGGCGGAACCGGAGAAGTTGACGAATACCACTTTCTTTCCCGCTTTCTTCAACTCGGCAAGCAGACGGCTTTGGATGGACGGCAGTTCGATGATTTCGCGGTCGCCACCTTTGAATCCGGGAATGGTGACGCGCATCTCCTCACCCTCCACTGCGGGCGAGATGCCGCCTGCAAAGATGATGACATCTGCATCTTTCACACGTTGCACGGTCTTGCTCAGGTCGAGCGGTATCTCGCGTCCCATATCGAAGTCGAGGGCTGCGTCGCGGTTGCGGAAAGCGAAGTCGATGCGGATGCGATACTCTTTTCCGGCTTCTGCGGTGAGGGCGTAAACTCTGGCATTGTTCTTGAAGTTCGTGCCCGAAGCTACCTCTTCGCCGTTGACGGAGAGCTTCGTAATGCCCTGTGTCTGAAAGCGGAAAGCAATCTCTTCGCTCTTCCCGGGACGGAATACAGACTCGTAGCTGGCTGAGAAGTCGGTGAGGTTGACACCCGTCGCAAAGGCTGTGGCACCCGTAGTGATGAAGTGGAACGGGGTACTGATTTGGTCGGTGACGTCGGGCTCGCCTTCCTGCTTCGTATTGTTCCAGTATTTGGCGCTGAAACCTTGCTTGCCGTCTATGCTGCATTGCTGGAATACGCTTTGCAGGGTGACGTCGGAGGTAAGGTCGCAACCCGGCTCGTAGATGAGCTGAGATTCGGGCAGGTATTGGCGGATGCCTTCGAGCAGGGTGACGGTATGGCTGGGAAAACCGTTATAGTTGCCCCATTGCATGACGGAGTCGTTGGCGTTGGGACCCACTACGGCTACTTTCAGGTTCTTGTTCAGTGGCAGTACGTTTTGGTTGTTCTGCAGCAGGACGAGGCTTTCGCGTGCCATGCGCAGTGCCAGTTCACGGTGCTCTTTGCTGTCTACCACGCTGTAGGGTATCTGTGCCCATGACACCAGTTCCGGGTTGTCCATCTCACCCAGTTCAAAGCGCGCTTTCATCAGGCGTTTCAGAGAGGTGTTTATCTTCTCTTCATCAATCAGCCCTTCTTTTACGGCTTGGGGCAGTGAAGCGTAACTTTCTCCACATTCCACGTCCGTTCCTGTCAGGACGGCTTTGGCGGAGGCGTGTTCTTTGTCCGGTTCCGTTTCGTGGGCGCCTTTGTTGAAGAAGTCGTTGATTGCCCAGCAGTCCGACACGATGATGCCGTCGTAGTTCCATTCGTCGCGGAGTATCTGCACCAGCAGGCGGTTGCTTCCGCAGCAGGGTTCACCCTCGAAACGGTTGTAGGCGCACATCACTTCTTTCACGCCGGCCCGCCGGACGAGGTCTTTGAATGCGGGCAGATATGTTTCCCACAGGTCGCGCGGGTCTATGTTCTCGGCGTCGAAACTATGGCGGTTCCATTCGGGGCCGGAGTGCACGGCGAAGTGTTTGGCGCAGGCGTGCAGCTTGTCATACTTCTCTCCTTCGGGACCTTGCAGGCCACGCACGACCGCCATACCCATTTGTCCGGTGAGGTAAGGGTCTTCTCCGTAGGTTTCCTGTCCCCGGCCCCAGCGCGGGTCGCGGAAGATGTTGACGTTGGGAGTCCACATGGTGAGTCCCTGATAGCGTTTCAGACCGCCTTCCTTGCTGAATTCCGCGGTTTTGGCGCGGGCTTCGTCGGAGACTGCGGTGAATACATCGTAGAGCAGGTCATTATTGAACGAGGCTCCCATGCCGATGGCTTGCGGGAAGACGGTGGCGAGTCCTGCACGGCCTACTCCGTGCAGCGCTTCGTTCCACCAGTCGTAGGCTTTTATGCCCAGCCGGGGGATGGCGGGGGAGGTGCTTTGCATCAGTGAGGCTTTCTCCTCCAGGGTCAGTCGGCCTACCAGATCGTTGGCACGCTCTTCCGGGCTCAGTGCCGGATTCTTGTAAGGGGGTTGGGAGCACGAGAGGAAGCACAGACTGAGGCATCCTATCGCAGTGAGCAACTGAATTTTCTTTTTCATGGTATTAGTGCTTTTGCTGTTATTAATAGTCTTCTGTTCCGCCACTTGGGTAGCGGTTACAAAAGTAAGAAGAAAAAGAGATTTGTGGAAGAAATGATGTGTCAGATAGTTGAGTTCATGTTACAGAAATATGCTGTATGTTACATCTTGTTTTGCCGGGGTTACATCAAGGGGGGATTAACTCGCACTTCTCATTTGACACTTTGCTTTTTATGCATAACGAGAATGCGATAGTTCCGTCCCGATGCAGGGAAGAGTGAAAAGAAACGAACGGAAATCAGCATTTTGCTGATTGATAGTGTAATATCTAAATATATACAACTCTAATAAAAGAAAAACAGATGGTCTGTACAGTGAAAACACATGGTCTGTCTCCCATCTATAGACCGTTTGTTTCCGATCTATAGATGGTTTGTGTTGCATCTATAGATCTTTCGCGTCCCATCTATAGTTCCTTCGCGTCACATCTATAGATTCTTCGCATTAGATCTATAGTTTCTTGGTGTAAGATCTATACTTCTTTGCATAAGTATCGCATATACCGCCTGCTTTATGCAAAAACCCTGTATTTATATTCCATGGATTATGCTGCAAGATTCTATTTGGACTGTTTTGAAATAATCACCTGTCAGCAAAAAGCCTGTTTAAGTTGCTTTTTGTTCGGGATGAAGAACTTTTTCGCACCGGATGAGTACTTTCTGCTCGTTGTTCAAGGTTGTGGCAAACAGATAAACGTCTCCACCCTCGGAGAGTTTGATGCGTTTTCGCAGTTCCGCCACGGAAGCGGGGAAATTGCGAACCGTGACATTGGCTTTCCTGATATCTCCCAATACGGCCTTTATTTCTTTCTTGTTTAGCGTACACACTCCCGTTATCCGGAAACTTCTTCCGGGGAAATTCTCCACCAGTTCGTCCGAAGTGTAGAGATGGCTGTTGGGATGAAGTTTCTCCACCTTATATATAGGAGCGATGTTACGGAACGCTCCCGCTTTGAGGATGGAAGCATTGGGTTCGTACAGGTACTTGCCGGGAACGTCTGTATATGTGGCCGGACTTGATAGCTCCCGGCTGCGTGTGAAGCTGAACAACTGCCCGGTTCCCTGTGCGCCCTTACCTTCTTTGGCTGGCAGATTGATGCAATGAATGGGAATGTCGTCCGGTGCAACGGTGCTGTGCCCCAGTATCAGCAACAGCTCTTTGCACTCATTATTGACGGAAACGATGTGCGCCTCCTGCACATGTTTCAGGTCTTGAATGGCCAGCGAAAGGTCGAGCATGGGCGAGAGCTTCACCATGACGTGCCGGGCTTTGGCGAGCAACAGTGTTTCCAGTTCCGCTACGTCCGGTTCGCAGTCGGCAATGGCGACGGTTTTCCCGCCGTGACCGTCCCGGCGGGCGGGGTCGATGAATATCCAGTCCGCGGGAGACATCTCTTGCAGATATGAAACCCCGTCGGCATTCTTTACTTGAATATGGTTCAGCCCCAGCAAAGGGAAATTGTGTGCGGCAATCTCGCAAAGTGCCTCCTGGCGCTCTACGTAAGTGGCGTGACGGAACTTCGCCGAGAGAAAGGCACAGTCTATTCCGAAGCCTCCGGTGAGGTCGGCCAGTGTGCCGGCTGTAGCTTCGGGGATGACAGAGGCTTTATATTGCGCGGTTGCCTCTGACGAACATTGTTCCAGTGACAGGTGGCGGGGATACAGAATGCCGTCCATTGCCTGCCACGACGGTATCTTCTCTGCCGCAGCCTGCCTGCCCGCTATCTGTATCAACGCTGCGGGTAGGTCTACATCGGGATATTTCTGCGCCTGCAAAGCCAGGCTGCGCACATCATCGTTGCGGTGCGTGCTGATAAAGCGGAGAGTTTCGTCATTCAGTTCCATCGGAGAAGAAAGATAATTATTATAAAGTAATAATGTAAAAGCAATAATTACGGTTCCACTCCTGCCTCCCGGAGCATCTTTTCCATAATTTCCAGGTCGGCGGTCACCTCTCCCTGCTGCAAATATCTGTCCCGGTTGCGGAGTACTTTCCCGTAAATCTCTTTGGCCTTTTCCGGCCGGTTCTCCCAATATAGGGCAAGCGCGCACAACAGGCGTTGTTTGGAGGACATCACATTCTTGTATCTCAGTACATATCCTTTCAACTTATCCGTGTAAAGTTCTTCCACTTCATTTGCCGCCATATCGCCCACCAGTTCGAGGAACAGGAGTTCGCAGGAGATTTCCTTAACGAACAACCCCGCTATTTCCTTTTCGTGCTGCATCAGCTCTTTGAAGATCTTCTCTGCCGCCTTAAACTCTCCCCGGTCTATATGCAACGATCCGCAGGCAGCTTTGGCTGATACCTGGAACGTGTTGCCGTAGTCCGTAATTTCATCGTTCGGGAACCATGCTTCCGGCATGTCCTTCAGTCTTGTGCCCGTCATAAGGGCGGCATTGATGGACAACTGTTGTGCCAGATACTTCCGGCTTTCCGGGTCTTTGCGCATGAATATCAGGTTGTAGGCATCATTGGTGATGCCGGCTGCCTTCATCGGTATGCCGTTCATCAGCGCCAGGAAGAAGCCGGAGATGAAGGAGAACAGCAGAAACAGATGCAACGCCAGCGGCATCTTCGGAAACGCTACCCAGAGGATGAGCGCGATGATTGCCGTCAGCAGGTTCATCAGTACTCCGCCCGCATTGTACCAGAAATAAGGCATCTGCCTGTAAGGCCGGTCCGGCGGAGAAAGCAGGCATTGTCCGCCCGTGCCGGAGATGGAGAAGCGTTTGAAGCGGAACCGTCCTTTGTCTTTTATCAGCGTGATGTTTCCCACGCGGAAGGACACGAAGCGGTAGCCCGTGGCAAGTCCGAAGACCAGATGCCCCGCTTCGTGCAGGATGATTTGCACGAATACGGCAAGGATGAGGCAAACCATTGACAGCACGCAAGATAGTAATAGTGTGACTATCTGCACGTTGCCCATCTTCTCTAAGAAGTCGCTTACGGAAGTGCCTGTGAACATGACGATGCAGAACATCACTGCCCCGAAACCGATGCATGCACCGAACAGGGTGGAAAGTATAAGTTTGAGAGCTTGTTTCATTGTTGCATGGTATGAAGTTCTTACCCAGTTTGTCTGCACAAATATAGGGAAATCTCCGGGAGTTCTGGCAAAGTTAAGTGGATAAAGTGAATGGCTGTTGTTTCTCTGTGTTTCTAAACATGCGTAAATATATATCAATTGATGTAAATAACGTTATATTTGCAATATGTTTAACCTAAGGAAAATATGAATATGAAAAATTTGAAAATGAATTATGTATGTTTCACTCTTAGCGTTCTGTGTTTGTTCCTGATGTCATGTAAGGATGATGAATATCCTGCCGATAAAGAACTTGTGAACTATGAAATGACACTCTTCCAAGTGGAATATGGCGCTCCGAAACCAAATCCATTACCGAAAGATTGTATAGTTTATAGCGAAGACTTAGAAAACCGTGAAGTCTATGATCATTATCTTTCTATATCCTTTTATTTTGAAGGAAATCTATATCCTATCGGTGGATTGCCCATTCAGGAAATGAGAGACTGGACTATGAATAAGTCATCAGTACAAGTACTGCTCAGTGGAAAATTTTATCTTAATGAGAGTGATGGAACTAAGCCGGATAGTAGAAGCAAGACAGACGATTATAGCGCCTCTTTCGTTGTAAGTTCAATAACCCTTAAATAGAGATATTATGAGAAAATACACGGCACTTTTACTTATGATTCTTTGTTTTTGTAGTTTGTCTGCTCAGAAACAATTGTTTTATTTGGGTGAGAATAAGGAAAAGATTCACTTTGAAACAGTTGATACACTTTCTTATGTCCTTTTTAAAGCTGAGGTTGCTGATGTGCAGAAAAGAATGGCAATTAAGAATAACCGTAAAGCCATTCCATTAAATGGCAGGTCCATGTTTCTTAACATTAACTCGGAAGATGATATCGTGCAATTAAGGAGTGACGGTAATGTTGAGTCCGCATATCGAGTAATGCATTCACAAAATGGGGACCTGCATGTTCTGACAGATGATATTCTTGTCAAACTGAATCCCGGAGAAAAGATAGAGTCTGTGTTCGGTCAGTTGAATATTCCATATATCTCAGAGAAGCCGATCGAAGGGTTGGAAGATGTTTTTTTAGTTCGACTTCCATCTTCCGACAATGCATTGGATATTGTAAATAAACTGATGTCTTCCAATTTGGTAGTCTATGCCGAGCCGGATTTCATACAATTTACAGATGCTCCTGCCGCTAATAATACAGTGGATAATTATTCTCCGCAACAATGGGCGATAAAAAACACGTTCACGGGCTTTGATGTAAACGCATTACCTGCTTGGAGAATTTCTAAAGGGAAAGATATAAAAGTAGCGGTTATAGATGAAGGGGTAGACTTGAATCATCCGGATTTAAAGGCTAATTTGCTTCCTGGGTATGATACAACGGATTGGGGAGCTCCGGGACAGAATGGAGATGCGGCTCCCGGTGATTCTCATGGTACTGCATGTGCCGGTATTATAACCGCTGTTGAGAACAATATAGGTATGACCGGAATTGCTCCCCAATGTAAAGTGATACCTGTCAGAATAGCAACTATGGAGGAATTTGAAAGTGAAAAAAAATGGAAGTTAACCCCCTCTTCTATAGCAAATGGGATTATTAAAGCGTATAGAGATGGAGCCGCTGATGTGTTAAGTTGCTCATTTAGCATATCCCCAACCGGGGCAGTTAGTAAAACTGTAAAAGAAGCCATCGTATCGGCAACTACAAAAGGAAGGAATGGACGTGGTGCTATTGTTGTCTTTTCAACAGGAAATGAATATGCAGGTAGTATCAATCCCTATTGCCTTTTGGATAAGGTAATTTCTGTCGGAGCTATGGACTTAGCGGGTAGTCGTTGTGACTTTTCAAATTACGGTAATGGCTTGAAGGTTGTTGCTCCCGGTTCAAGTATATATACCACGGATATTAGCGGTTCCTCTTCAGGTGATTATCGCTACTTTGGGGGTACTTCGGCTTCTTGTCCTTACGTTGCCGGCATAGCTGCCTTGCTGTTGTCTGTCAAGCCGGATGCGCAAGCCAGTTCTGTAGCTTCCTGGATTTATTCCTCTTGTAAAAAATTACCTGCATATCAATATTCGATTAGAGACAGCAATGGTACTTGGAATAATGAAACGGGCTATGGATTAGTCGATGCATACGAAGCGATTCTAACCAGTAAACCATTTACCATGATAGTGCCGGACCTGTTATGTGAATGCGAAACGCATACTTTCTCCCTATCAGGCCCTACTGACAGGTGTGATTCTATTGTCTGGAATCTTAATTTATCTGGAGAAATTATATCCGGTGACGGTACTAATTCTATAGAGGCGCATATATCCAATGCTCCCGGGCTTTCAGTACCTTTCACGGCATCTGTCTACTATGACGATAGGGTCATTACGGTGGAAGAGTGGGTTCATGCAGGTATTCCTGAAACGTACGAGATAACAGGTGCTGACGAGGCCACGGAATGGGAATATATGCATGTTGAAGCAATTATGGAAGGTGCGTCTTCTTACACTTGGGAGTTACAGCAAGGTAATTGTGGAATCTGGGCCTACGATAACAAAGCTGATTTAATGCCTTATGACACCAATAAAATCACAATCCTTGTTACAGGTCATAATAGATGTGGTTCCTGGTCTGAATGGCTTAATTTTAAGCCCAATCATAAAACGACAAATTGGAATTCTCGTCAGGCTGATGGTGCGAAATCCGTTACAGTATACAATCTTTCATATAAACAGGTTTACTCCGATAGAAATCTGATCGCTCCATTTGATATTAAGACGGCAAACCTGTCTTCGGGATTTTATATTGTTGAATATCAATTAGAAAATGGTACTGTTACAAGAGAAAAAGTATATATCCCTTAATATAGCTTTATGATGTAGAATGGTGTGTCAAGAATCTTTGTATCTCAATTTTATACGAATATAAAAGAATAAGGGATTTTAGGGTATAACCTTGTATTTTTGTTTAGCCTCCTGACGACTACACCAGTTGAAATGCCACCACTCGCTGGGCAATGCGCGAAAACCTGCGGCACGCATGACGGTGCGCAGCAGTTGCCGGTTCGCTTGTTCCTGCCGGGTCATTTTTCCGCTTTGCACCAGTGCGGCTTCGTTCGTGATGTGGGCTTCTGCCCCCAGGTGGTCCACCTTCGTGCCCATCGGCAGAGGGACTCCCGCTTCATCCAATATGCTGATGTCTACTGCCAGACCGTAGTTGTGCAGTCCCCCGCCACGGGCCGGATTGGAGACATAGATGTATTGGGAAGTGCCTTTCACTACATTCCACATCTTCTGCTGTACGCTCATGGGGCGGGCGGCATCGTAAACGATCAGACGATAGCGGGGATGCCGCTTCTTCAATTCCTGTTGTGCCCGCAGCAATCCTTTCAGAGCATCGGGGTGCAGATAGGCTTCGTGCAAATCTTCGTATAGTACCCGTCCGGTGAAGTTGTCGGCACGGGTGTACATCAGGTCGATGGCGATGGTGCTGTCTGCTTCGGCAATGTTCACGAAGCCGAGACTCTCCATGTGACGGGCGGTCTGGCTTTGCTGCGCTGCGAGGGGGATGAACCAGAAGGTTATTAAAAGATAAAATAGACGTTTCATATAATTCTTTTAGAGATGGCAAAGGTACGAATTCCCAGGGAATTACCTATATTTGTGAAACACATAGATTTTGTCTATCAGCGTATAGATTTTGTCGGTTGGAGTTAAACCTAAGGAATGCTACTTTTGTTACATAATTTATTCATTCATTAAACACAATGCCATGGAAAAGAAAAAACTAACCGCTGCCAATGGTCGCCTAATCGCCGACAATCAGAACACTCAAACCGCAGGCCAACGTGGCCCGGTCATGATGCAAGACCCCTGGTTGCTGGAGAAACTTGCACACTTCGACCGTGAAGTAATCCCCGAAAGACGTATGCATGCCAAAGGTTCCGGTGCATACGGTACGTTTACCGTGACGCATGACATTACGAAGTACACCCGTGCGGCCATCTTCAGCGAAGTAGGCAAGCAGACGGAGTGCTTTGTCCGTTTCTCCACCGTAGCCGGTGAACGCGGGGCGGCCGATGCCGAACGTGACATCCGTGGCTTTGCTATGAAGTTTTATACAGAAGAGGGCAACTGGGACCTGGTAGGAAACAATACCCCCGTATTCTTCTTGCGCGACCCGCTGAAGTTTCCCGATCTGAACCATGCCGTCAAGCGTGACCCGCGTACCAATATGCGCAGCCCGAACAATAACTGGGACTTCTGGACCCTTCTGCCCGAAGCCCTCCATCAAGTGACCATTACCATGAGTCCCCGTGGCATTCCTTATTCTTATCGCCACATGCATGGTTTCGGCAGTCATACCTACAGTTTCATCAATGCCGAAAACAAACGCATCTGGGTGAAGTTCCACCTGCGCACCCTGCAAGGCATTAAAAACCTGACCGACCAGGAAGCTGAAGCCATCATAGCCAAAGACCGTGAGTCGCATCAGCGTGATTTGTACGAAAGCATCGAGAAGGGTGATTTCCCGAAGTGGAAGTTCCAGATTCAATTAATGACTGAAGAAGAGGCGGATAATTACCGTATCAATCCGTTCGACCTGACAAAAGTTTGGCCGCACAAGGATTTCCCGTTGCAGGATGTGGGTGTCCTGGAACTGAACCGCAACCCCGAAAACTATTTTGCCGAAGTGGAACAAGCCGCTTTCAACCCGCAGAATATCGTAGAGGGTATCGGCTTCTCTCCCGACAAGATGCTTCAAGGACGTCTCTTCTCGTATGGTGACGCCCAACGCTACCGCCTGGGAGTCAATGCAGAACAGATTCCGGTGAACAAGCCCCGCTGCCCGTTCCATGCCTACCACCGTGACGGTGCCATGCGTGTAGACGGTAACTATGGTTCAGCCAAAAGTTATGAACCGAACAGTTATGGTGAATGGCAGGATTCTCCCGAAAAGAAAGAGCCGCCTTTGAAGATTCATGGTGACGTCTATAACTATAACGAGCGCGAATATGACGATGATTATTATAGCCAGCCGGGCGACTTGTTCCGACTGATGCCTGCGGACGAGCAGCAACTGACGTGTGAGAATACCGCCCGCGCTATGGGTGATGCCGAACTCTTCATCAAACAACGCCATGTGCGCAATTGCTATAAAGCAGATCCGGCTTATGGCGCAGGTGTGGCCAAAGCTTTGGGGATTGACTTGGAAGAGGCTTTGAAGGCTACCCGATAGTTATTGCCTTGAGTAATATGCAGACCTTATCATATAGAAAGGAGGTCTGTCAGAAATAAGTTTGTGTGTATGCGGGCAAATGATTACTCGCCCACATACACACAAACTTATTTCTGATACTACTAATATTCATCACTCAAAGAAACCACTTTCAGCTGTTTTTCAAACCTGTCCTGCGGCAAGTCCGTATAGACTTCTACCTTGACGGAACCGCCGGGAAGAATATCAAAATAATTGTCGCTGAACGAACTGTCCACGTCTCCGGTGGCGATGAAGACCGCACGGGCGAAGTTGTCGCTGGCACCGTCAAATCGGGCGAAGGGGGACGAAGGCCAGTAGAAACTTTCGGGTGCATACTCTGCCACTACCTGGGGGAGTGTGACGTTGTACTGGTCGTTGAACTGTTTCCGATGATTTTGTTGTTCAGCAAGTCGGTGTGTACTACTCCGGGCACGGTGGCGGGATACCAGTTGCTGAGGCGTGCCTGCTTGAATTGCCATCCTTCGTTCAGTTCTTTCCGGAGCGGGGCGGCTATTAATAAAGCACTGCCTAGGAGCGATGAGGTTAATAATGACGCTCGCTTTAGGTTTAAATCGGGCTTTTTCATGGTAATTAGTTATTGAGTTATATTGAATGTCGTTTTCAATCCTTTCCGGCTGTTTCCGGTCTGCTTGTATATGTCAAGTCAAAGGTAAGGATAATTGTCTCATCTTGGTATATCGGGGGGCAGATAATTGCAGGTTGGCATGAGGAGGCAGTGTAGGATAGACCGTATCTATATTGATTCATTTCCGCTACAGATATGGAATAATCGTAATGTAAATACCCGTAATGATAGCTGACGTAATCACTCCCGAAATATTAGCCCCCAGAGCATCCCCCAGGATAAACGAATCCGGATTATCTTTACTTACCAGCTTCTGTGCCACCTTTGCCGTAGTGGGTACGCAACTGACAGCCGCAATCCCTATCACCGGATTATAATTCCCTTTCTTGATGAAATACATGATGTATCCGCCCATAATGCCACCTATACCGGAGAACAACAGTGCTATGACACCCAATACCAACAGTTTCAGTATCTTCGGGTCGAGCAACAAATGTGCATCGCAAAGCACGCCCAGTAGCAAACCGAGCATGAACGTAGACCCATACAGCAACGGGCCGCTAACGAAGTCATAGATATGCTTCATCCCCGACTCACGCACCGCTACCCCCAGGAACAGGGAGAAAAACAACGGCGAAGCCACCGGAAACAGGAAGCACAGCACCGCGCAAAGTACAGCCGAGAACGCCAGTTTTACTTTGGCATCATAATTCTTCGGAGCTTTCTTCGACGTCATCTTGATGGCACGCAGGCGTTTCGGCACCAGCAATTTCACCAGATACGGGTAGCCGCCATACGTCAATCCCAGATACAGATAAGCTACCACCGTGATAGGCACAAACAGGTGCTTAGCAAGCGCCAGCGACGTAAACAGAACCATAGGTCCGTCCGCACCTCCCACCATTGCCACGGAAGCACTCTCTTTCAGTGTCAGCCCCAAAGCCGAAGCAATGGGCACTGTCAGGAAAGTACCCAACTCTGCGCACAGCGCCAGAAACAGGCTGACGAAAGGTTTCTGCAACAAGAATCCTACGTCCAGCAGCGTACCTATACCCATAAACACAAAACACGCTATCAACCCGTTGCTGAACGTCAGCGTATAGACGGGTTGCAGAAAGTCTATCTGCATGGTGTTCATCAGGTCGTCCGTGTCCGAGAGCATCGGGTCGAGGAAGAGGTTGCCCAGCGTACCGTCCGGCATCAGTAACGTTCCGCAGTTGATGGCAACCATGCCCAGCCCCATTGGTATCATTACCATCGGTTCGAGTATGCCTTTCCATCCCAGGTATATAAGCAGAAGTCCCAAAGCCACTAAAAACATACGGGTTGACGCAAGCAGCCAACCACTTTCCATCATCGTTCCAAATCCCTGGAACAGGGTTGCGAAATCTATATTTTCCATAATATCCTTATTTTGACTTACCGGTAGATTTATTAGACTGTTTCTTATTCTTGTTTTGATAGATGATTTCTTCCTGTTCGCGCAGATACATCATGTGCGTGTCTTCGGGATAATAATAATCCATCAGGTTGCCTTGGGACACTCCGGTGCTCACACCGTGATAGTATCCGCGATAGTCGGTGAGTTCCCGGTTGATGCCCCGACTGAACTCTTCGCGTTTATCGCTGTATAGACTGTTTTCTTCCAGAGGGATGTCCCGTATCATGAGTTCCACTTTCTGACGTAGTTTGCGCAAGCGGCGCAGGCGGTCCAGTTCTTTCTGGTGCGAACTGTAAAAGTCGAATGTATCGGCAGCAACGGCAATCATCTTGATGACGAACGCCACAAAGAAGCCGATTACGAAGGTGAGCCCCATCATTTCGAGGGTGGCTACTAATAAATCGAGCATAATTATTACATTAAGTTTAGAAGTGAATAAACAATGGACTGGCCTGAGACGTGCAACGGCACATCTCCGGTGAAAAGATTGATAGTACGTGGTGTGGCGGCGTTAAATCAATATACGCTCCAACGCATAGACGTAGTACCCGTAATGATAGCGGATGGCGCTGGGAGTGAAAAACAGGTTGGGACTCCGTTCCTCCGTCAGGTGTACGGGGAACAAATGCTGTGTCTGCCCGGTTGGCGGATAGACTTTAAGTTTCAATAGCTTTGAAGGAGCATTGGCCTGATTGTACGGACTTTCCGTGAAAAGGATACCGCTGATTTTACGTTCATTGTTTTCGTCGCTGAGAAGCGGACGGTGGGCAATGGATGAAAGGCTGTTCGGCGAAGCGGAAAAGGAACATTCCGCCTTTGCGGGCTCGATAGAAACCTTTGCAGACTTGGCGGAAACCTCTGCCGGGCTTCCGGTGGTTATCCGAAAATCCGTTTGTTCCTCATGCAGGATTGCCAGCAATCCTAAGAAAAGGCACACGAACAGGAGTGTATAGTGCAGATGTTTCATCATAGCGGCTGTAAACGTAACAAATAATCGGACGCAATGTTGCATTCCCTTCAAGAAAATTTTGTTAAATAAGAAACTGTTTCTTTGTGCATGTCCTGCAAATGTGTATATTTGGAATAATATATCTAAATATATCGTAAGGCACAGTAATCCAAATTCCTATGAGTACTAATATATTCTTGATTATCGCCCTTGTTACAACTGGTATTTTTGTGATACAGTTTATCCTCTCTATCTTCTTCGGAGACCTTGATGCGGATGTGGATGTAGATACCGACATCAGCAGTGTGGTATCTTTCAAAGGACTTACCCATTTCGGCATCGGCTTCGGCTGGTACATGTATCTGATTGGAAATACTGACATTCGGAGTTATAGCATCGCTATCCTGATTGGTCTGTTTTTCGTATTTGCGGTGTGGTTTCTCTATAAGAAAGCCTATCAGTTGCAGCAGGTCAACAAGACGGAAAAGACGGAACAGCTCGTGGGACGCGAATGCACCATCTACTTCAGGCAGGGAGACGGCAAGTATACCGTACAGGTAAGTCGCGACGGTGCCATGCGCGAGGTGGACGTGGTGTCTGAAGCCGGCAAGACTTATCAGACAGGTGACAAAACTATTATCTCCATCTATAAGGATGGAACATTGTATATCCAATAAACAAAACTCAAAAACATAGATTTATGACACAAGAAATGATGATTATGCCTGCCATACTCGTGGCGGTTATTTTACTTACCTTTGTTGGTATCCTCTCCCGCTATCGTAAGTGTAAGAGTGACGAAGTATTGGTAGTGTACGGTAAAACGGGAGGCGAGAAGAAGTCTGCCAAGTTGTATCACGGTGGTGCTGCCTTCGTATGGCCCATCATCCAGGGATATGAATTCCTGTCGATGAAGCCCATGCAGATAGACTGTAAGTTGACCGGTGCCCTGTCTGCACAAAACATCCGTGTGGATGTGCCGACCACTATCACGGTTGCCATCAGCACCGATGCCGACGTGATGCAGAACGCTGCCGAACGTATGCTGGGGCTGACGATAGACGACAAACAGAACCTGATTACGGATGTTGTGTATGGTCAGATGCGTCTGGTTATAGCCGATATGACGATTGAAGAACTGAACTCCGACCGCGATAAATTCCTTTCCAAAGTAAAGGACAATATCGATACAGAACTTCGCAAGTTCGGTTTGTATCTGATGAATATTAATATCAGTGATATTCGTGATGCTGCCAACTATATCGTCAATCTGGGTAAAGAAGCCGAAAGCAAGGCGCTGAACGAAGCTCAGGCAAACATCGAAGAACAGGAAAAACTGGGTGCCATCAAGATTGCCACTCAGATTAAGGAACGTGAAACAAAAGTTGCCGAAACGCGCAAAGACCAGGATATAGCCATTGCCGAAACGAAGAAGTTGCAGGAGATTTCGGTGGCTAATGCCGATAAGGATAGAATTTCGCAGGTGGCTGTGGCTAATGCGGAGAAAGAGTCGCAAGTGGCAAAAGCTGAGGCTGAGAAGAATATCAGAATCGAGCAAGCCAACACGGAGAAGGAGAGCCGCATCGCCGAATTGAACTCTGACATGGAAATCAAGCAGGCGGAAGCCGGAAAGAAAGCTGCTATCGGACGAAACGAGGCGCAGAAAGCGGTTGCGCAGTCTGATGCCGAACTGGCCGTGACACGTGCCGATGCCGATAAACAGTCTGGTGAAGCCAAAGCACGTTCGGAGGCTGCCGTACAGACAGCACGGGAGGTTGCACAAAAGGAAGTGGAAGAGGCTAAAGCCCGCAAGGTGGAGTCTTCTTTGAAAGCGGAAAAGATTGTGCCTGCCGAAGTGGCCAAACAGGAAGCGATTCTTCAGGCGGATGCTGTTGCCGAAAAGGTGATTCGTGAAGCCGAAGCACGCGCAAAGGCAACTCTGGCACAAGCCGAAGCTGAAGCACGGGCCATTCAGATGAAACTGGAAGCTGAGGCGGAAGGTAAGAAGAAATCGTTGCTTGCAGAGGCGGAAGGTTTCGAGGCAATGGTGCGTGCGGCAGAGTCTAACCCGGCTATTGCCATCCAGTATAAGATGGTAGACCAGTGGAAGGAAATTGCCGGCGAGCAGGTGAAGGCTTTCGAACATATGAATTTAGGAAACATCACAGTCTTCGACGGTGGAAACGGAAGCACAAGCAACTTCCTGAGTTCGTTGGTGAAGACGGTAGCTCCGAGTCTTGGCGTATTGGATAAGCTGCCTATCGGTGAGACGGTGAAGGGAATTATCCATCCGGAAGGGAAGGAAGACAAACCGGAAGCTAAGAAAGAAGAACCTAAGAAGGACGAAAAGAAGAAATAATTCCTTCTATTAACTGAATGTATCCGTCATTCTGAGCGCAGTCGAAGAATGACGGATACATTTGTATATAGAGAGTATCTCCCCGGAGGAGGCGAATGGAGATACTTTTATATCCCCAATCTATCTTTCAGCAATCTGTACCCCGTCAGACTTACCCGCAATTTCACTCCATTCTTCAATGATACCTGGTACGTTTCTTTGCCGAACAACTCAACCCGTGATATCTGTGTTACATTCACAATCGTAGAACGATGAATGCGTACAAAATTATCAGCAGGCAGATGGGCCTCAAGATATTTCATGGTTTGCTCTTTGATGTACTCTCCGGACGGGGTGACCAAAGTGGTATAATCTCCGCAAGCCTGAATGTATAACAATTCATCTACTTTGATGATGTTTATCCGTGAGCCGTCTTTTATCGTGATGCGGTCAATTATTTCTTCTTGCTGTTCCGGTTCTGCCACTACCTCCTGTGGTGGTGCAATGAATTCCTCTTCCTGTATCATCGAGTCCTTCACTACCAGCAGGTGATACCACAGTATGACAGCTATCCATGCCGGTATGCCGAACAGAAGCCGGAAAGGCAGGGTAGAAGCGAAAGATATATAAGGTATTCCCACTATCTTCGCCATGATGTCGCAAACCATGAAACTTCCTGCAATCCATAGCAATACTCCTATCACAATCGTGATGAAATTTGTTTGATACATGGATACATAACCTACCACAAACCATGCCAGGTATGTCAAAGCTGCCAACCATCCGATAGTCGTGACTCCGTCTACCAGTGCCGGAAGCCAATTCGCCCCGGCATACCACCACGACAGCGCTGCCTGGATAATTGCCAGAACCAATGCCAGCACAAGCACCGGAAGCCAACGGTAAGGATAATCTATTATTGGATGTGCTCTCATATTGTTAGTCTTTTATCTCTAAACCGCCAAAAGATATTTTTCCACGGATTACTAATATACACTCTTGATTAATGTTTGCGCTTTGCCAGCGTTTGTCCTCACAGCCTCCGAAGAATGCGTTGCATTTGGTTATAACTTTCCAATCCGAAGGGATATACAGTTCTATGCCGCCCAAATTACATTCAATGTCAATATAGGTTTCTCCGGGAGCGATGTGCGTGTGGCGCAAGTCGATGGTCGTTCCTCCGCATGAAGTTCGGATGCTGGCTCCCTTGAACAATTCGTCTAACACAACGTGGCGTACACCTCCGAAACTATTGTCTGAGCGCAGATAACCGTCATCGGACTCGCATTGTTGTTCTTGGTTGTTCATGCCCATATTCATGTGCATGTGTCTTCCTCTTCCCTTTGCCCAGTCATGATAATCTCCGTGCATGTGGTCTTTCATCCAACGCTCCCGGTGGCGTGCCTTTACAAAGAACAATATACCTGCCACTATCAGTGCGACAGGCCAGACGAAAGCCTGCGAGTTCTCCGGCAACCATGATAATCCTCCAATCAGGAAGTAGGCTCCTACCAGTGTAAGGATAAGTCCGCTTATATAATGGCGGTGCGTCATTGTATAAATACCTAATATAATAAGGAGAGTGTGCCAGGACACCACAATGTCGAATATCTCGTAACTCATCCACCCCACATTGCGGGCGAACAGCAATATTCCGGAGATGATGAAGAGAGAAGCAACCAGTACTTTGCCTGATAGCCCTGCATGAGACGGGAAATTTTGTTTCTTTTCCATTGTTTCTATCGTTATTGATTAATATTCCGTTATTATGGGTTGATGGCTCAAAGGTAAGTGAATTATCCGTCCCTGAATAGCCTTTGCGGGTGATTCAGGGTAGAAAAGCCGATGAGTTCCGGGTATGAATCGGTGAATCCGGAGATAAAAATAAAGCTATTTGCTGAAAAAAATGCAATTTACTGCAACCAAAGTTCATCCTTTTGCGTCTAATAAGAAAAAAAGAAGAGCTATGAAACTGAATTTTTCAATGGATGAAATCCGTATTAAAGTAGAAGAGTATATAAAGAAAGGTGGCCGTGCCGCCGGTCGTCCCGTACTGACAGCTTATTATGTGATGACTGCCGATACGACTCCCGAGAGTGAGCGAACCAATATCATGATTGCTTTGGTAGCGATTGTATTCCCTACCAGCATAGAAGATGTTTTGGGACAAATCTTTATGGTAGGAAAGGGCTTTGCTGCCGTTTATGCTTATAAGAAGGTGAAGAAGTATATCACACCTCAGATAAAAGATAAAGTGGAAGCTAAGCTGGACGAGTGGTTCCATGATAATGTGACGGAGGTGGAGGTGCTATATCTGGAGTCGAAATAAGGGGGTAGATTTATAATCTGGAAATTCCAGGTTTGGGACTATAATATAAGGTTGTAACTAGATAAAAGTTACAACCTTATTTTCATAAATGAGAGCCCTACAATCAGAGAGGTCTTAAGGTATATGTATAGTGGTATACTTTATTCTTTAACAAGAACTCTTTATGGACTCTGGGCGACCAACTGTCGTCTCCTCCAAGCCCCATCTGCTTATAATCAATATGCAACCAGTTCTTTTCACCACGAATTAATGTATGTTCTATCTTACTACGCTCCAAATCTTTATCGGAGTAATTCTGAATATTAAAATTAAAGAGTGGCTTTCCGGTTATGCGTATTCCGCTTCCGGAATCATCGTATATTTCTAGCCAGCGGTTATCTGTTTTGTTTCCATTCTCTTGGGGCATGATATGTGAAAAGAACTGTTCGCCGACCGTCCCCTTGTAGATACCGACGTAAGCAGATTCTTTTCTGTCATCATAGCTTTCATGAGGCCCTTTTCCAAACCAGGTAAGATTTTGCCATTCAACGGGTAAAGCACACTCCATCCCGACTCTTGCCAATGACAGGACATCTACATTTACATGGAAGACCACATCAATGATAACTTCACCTTCGGGAGAAACCGTATAATTTGCCTTTTGCAGGATATTGCCTTCTTTGCAGTCCAATAGATTATTGGTATAGACTTGTACATATCCGGTAGGCAGAACCACGAAATCCAGTTGCTTCGGTTTTATCTTATAATCATCTAGTCCTGCTTTGCGCCACGAACTTGCATAAGAGTTGTTACGTCCTTCGTCGTTGTCGGTCGGAACCCGCCAGAAGCATGGTAGTAGGGGAGATTTAAGCAAACCACTTCCTCTGTAAACGAACTGTGACATTGCTCCTGTGAGTTTATCAAAATGTATATGAAAATCTTTTCCTGTAACTGTGAGCCCATTTTCCCTTTCCACCCGAAGGGGGGAAACGGTGCTGATCCCTTTCTCTATGAATGGTTCGGGAAACAAGTCTAAAGCTAATTGTTCTGAAGCTATCTCTACACTACCATCAGAGTAGTTCCGTTTTTTCGTATCATAAAAACTAAAGTTTACATGATATTCATTTCCCGCTTTCAAATTTTTCCTGGAGAAATTCAATTCTATCAATTGCTTGCTTTGGGGTGCTATATTCAAAGTAGTAATGGTATCACGCTCTATAGGGACTCCATTTTCTAATAATGTCCAACACAAAGTAATCCCCTTTGTATCTATAAAGTAGTTTGTGTTTGATATTGAAACAAGGCCTTCGTTTATATCTATATTCTCTACGTTGAAATTTTGATAGACCTTTTTCAACTCATATATCTCCGGTTGGACTTCCCGGTCAGGGTTCACCAAACCGTCATTTGAATTAGCCCCGTCGCTATAATTCATTACTTCCCAATATTCCTTTCCATCTTTGTCTTTCAGGCGTAATCCCTGGTCTACCCAATCCCAGGTAAATCCTCCGTGCATACGTGGATATTTATAAAATAAATTCCAGAACTTTCTGAAATTGCCTAAACCGTTTCCCATAGAGTGGGCATATTCACATATCAACATAGGACGTGACTGATCCTCATTATACTGCCTGATAATCTCATTAAGCGGATTGTACATATTGGAAATGAAGTCATACCTTGAAAGTACTTTAGTATAAGCAGGATTCTTTGCCTCATAATGAACCGGACGTTTTTCTGGATCACACCTTTTTATTTCTTCATAGGCCTTGTCAAAGTTCTTCCCCCAACCGGATTCATTTCCCATAGACCAGAAGATGACAGAAGGGTGATTCTTATCCCTTTCCACCATATTCACATTCCTTTCGATAATGGCACTTTTCCACTCATCCCTTTCTCCGACATGGAATCCTTTTGCCCACAGGCCATGACTCTCTACATTGGCTTCATTCATTACATACAGCCCATATTCGTCACACAAGTCATACCAATCCGGATGATTGGGATAATGAGATGTTCTCACTGCATTTATATTAAATAATTTCATCAGTTTTATATCACGCTCCATCATCTCGCGTGTAATGTATCGTCCGGTGTAGGGATCGAACTCATGCCTGTTGACTCCTTTTATTTTTATAGGTTGTCCGTTCAACAGCAACAGTCCATTTTTAATTTCTACTTTTCTGAATCCTATCTTCTGGCTAATAACCTGTTGAACGGTTCCATACTTTCTTGATAGTTCTATGTCCAAGCGATATAAATCAGGTGTTTCTGCCGTCCACTTTAAAGGAGAAGATACTTTCTCTGAGAATGAGATTTCTTGTTCTTCCCCCGAGGCTACACTGAACGAAAACTGTCTTGTCCATATCAATTTGCCGGATGTTTCTTTTAAAGAAACACGCAAACAACCATCTCTGACGAGTTCTCTTGTCTCATTCTTTATGGAAACGACTGCATTCAATTCTGCATCCTTATACTCCATATCCAGGTTGGGGGAAATAGAGAAATCCCTGATGTGGACTTTAGGAAGTGCAAACAAAAAGACATCACGATAGATGCCGCTTAATCTCCAATAATCCAAGTCTTCTAAGTAACTGCCGTCAGACCAATTTAGAACCTGGACAGTCAACTGATTTTCACCCTTCTGCAAATATTTGCTGATGTTAAACTCTGCCGGCAACATTCCGTCTTCATGATATCCCACTTTTTCCCCGTTCACCCAGACATACATGGCAGATTGTACTCCGGCAAAGTGCAGAAAGATTTCTTCATCTTTCCAATCAGCCGGAACAACAAAGTTCCGACGGTACAGGCCTATCGGATTGGATTCTCGGGGAATATAGGGTGGATTAGGTTCAAAAGGGTATTTCACATTCGTAAAAACAGGCGGATCATATTCTCCTTGTAGCTGCCAGTTGCCAGGGACTTGAATATAATCCCATGAACCATCATTATAGTTCGTACTATAAAAAGCGGCTGGTAAGGCATATATTCCGGAGATATATTTAAATTTCCACTCTCCGTTCAGAGAGTGTACCATAGAAGATACTCTTCGTTCTGCCTCTGCTACAGATCGATAAGGTATATAAGAGGCATGAGCCGGTTCCGTATTTATACTGTTTACTTCAGGATTTTCCCATTCGGACAATACTTCCTGAGAATGGGCAAGTGTTACAGCCCAACATATAATAGCTAGGACCAATATTCTTTTCAGCATATCTATTTTGTGACATTAGATGTTTTGTACATAAAAAACTGTTCTCTTTTGTCATTGGGGGTAGGTTGTACATCTACTCTCTCTAAAATAACTCCTTTTACATCCGACGTTACAATAGCAGGTCTGTAATCAAAAGAGTGGACTTTCAATTTCACATTATCCAGCCGGATATCATCTGCATGACGTATGAAGATTCCCCAAGCAGGAAGTTCTTTGAATTGTGAGAACTCCGGATAAGCTGTTTTCATCTCAGGTATTCCTTCCAGTTCTTTTGCGGTCAATCCGCATTTGGCATAGAAGGGATTGCCTCCTCCCGGAGATTCTATATCTATATTTTTGAGAGTAATCCCTTGAATTCGATCTTCAGGTAAACCGATAATGCTTGCAGGAGAAATGTTACGGGGCAGATGCTCTACCGGACCTTCATATGGATAGCCCGCATCAGGCTTAGAGTTTGCCAACTTTACATTGAAGTTTGAAAGAGTGACATTCTTCATAAGCGGCTTCTGCCCGGAATTCCAGCGGTCTCCTATTCGCAGGTAGAATGCATTTCCCACATTCACGGCACGTACGCTATCGACAAATATGTTCTCGATGATGCCTCCGTCCACGGTGGCGAATGTTACGGCGGAACGGTAGGTGTTATAAACCGTAAGATTCTTGATGATAAAGTCACGAAAACCTCCTTTTGATGCTGTTCCGAATTTTAAGCCACTGGCACTTGAACGTATGATGCAATTATCAACTACCACATTCTGGCAGATTTGCGATGGTTCATGTGATTTGAAACAGATACCATCATCGGCGGCATCGAAAAAGGAATTGCTGATTCTGACGCTATCGCAATCTACGATATCTATCCCGTCATTATTCCAGTAAGATTTGCAATCAACATTTATATTGTCTATAATGACTTGTCGGCACTGGTCGTAGGCTTGATTCCAACTTGCCGGATCGTGCATCCGTATCCCTTCAATCCGTACATTCCGGCATTCTCTGAAATAAATATTGTGGGGACGGTTTGTTTCATCAGGCCTGTCCATGTGCAACGGATCATCTATCAGTCCTCTCTGGATGTGTGAAATCAGATTGTTCGCTACTATAAATCCTCTGCCATCAATTGTTCCTTCGCCTGTCACACCGATATTATCTTGCTGTACGGCAAAAAGCAAGGCTGTCCGTTGTATATATTCATCCTTTTTATAATCTAAGGCATTACATGAACCCAATAAAACAGCTCCTTGCGCTAAGTGCAAAGTAACATTGGATTTTAAATATATAGTGCCGGTCAAATAGTTTCCGGTATCAAAAATGAGTTTTCCTCCTCCTGCCGTGTGGACATAATCAATCGCATATTGGATGGTGTGCGTGTTCAAAGTTACTCCATCAGGTTTTGCCCCAAAATCCATTATAGAGTAATCTTGTCCCCGGACACCGGTCCAACAGAGGAATAGAGCCGACAAAGCATATAGTAATTTTCTTTTTAACATAGTATCAAATCATTATTTTTTCATCTTTACATATAACTCATTCAAAACTTCCCTTCGCGTAGAAACTCCCGACTGGACTTTTATATTCAATTTAGACAAGCGCTTCCAGTAACTTAAAGTCTGTTCCTCTATCGCTTCGTCTAATCTTGCTTCCCATTCGGGCAAAAAGCCTTGAAGTCCCATGTATTGAACCATTGAGAAATCTTTATCATCCAATGAGACATCTTTATAATAAATCAGAGTAGTACCTTGCTCAAGCAAGACATCTTGCATCATAGATATATTGATGTTCTTGACTTTTACCTTTTCATCTATTGCAACCGAAGACGCTACACCGGCAGCTTGTCCCATAGCCATCCAGCATGGCTCCATCCTAAGTGTAGAGAAACCGATGTGAGAACCGGAGATAGGGACCGGAAACAATAAATTATCTACATCTTTGGGAACAATCACTCCATAAGGAACAGTGTAAGGTGATGTCGGATAGCCCAGAAAACCATTCAGGTGTACCATGTCGGGTTCCCGTTTATGAGTGGCATGTGAATCAAATCCATAATGGCTGGCTGTGATACTTGATAAGTACACAGGAGGTCTTCCACCACCTTTTACAGGCATCGCATCACTTGCTATGAAAAAATGAAGTCCTTCGAACCGACGTCCTTCACGCACATATACTTGTCTGGGAAAATGCCCGTTATCTGTGTATTCATCTTTTGCATACCCCCATTCGCGAGCCGCTTTCCGGAAATGATCGGGTAATTCTTTATCGTTTTGGGCAAACCAGAGCAATCCCTCTGTATATTCCCTTAGTCTTGTTGCAAATTTGTCACGCCATGCCCAACCAGCTGTAGGCCATGCCCAGTTCTCTTCGGGCAGATCTGACGAGACAAAGGCAGCATGCTGGTTATTGGCATCTGTTTTTTCATTTGGAATCTCAACCAGGTTTACTACTTTTCCAAGTCCCCATTTGTCACCGGGAATCATAGTAGGATTGCCTTTAGCTATGTGGTTTCTATTGGCTTCTAACATTTCCGGAGTAACATTCACCATCTCGGCTTGGGTGTGGCGTCCCGTCCAGACATCATCGATAATAGATGCATATTCATTGCGGTCATAATTTTGGGGCTTTGTTATGGGGACTTTATTATTTGGATTCCTGGTCAGGCACAACCGGTAGTTGTAGGCTTGGACAGCGTTATCTCCAATAAATGTGGAAGCATCCATTTCCGGACCATGCCAGTATTTGTAAACACTGCCTGCTCCGGGTTCTTCAAATTCATTTTTACCTTCTCGCCCTACTCTAAAAGGCACTCCGGCTGCTGCTGCCAGATCTCCCTCATAGGTTGCATCAATGAAAATCTTGCCTCGATACTCTTCTTGAGTATTTTTATCACGATTCAGTATATTGATTTGCACAATCTTGTCATCTACTTTTTTTAGATTGCGGGGGCTGGAATCAAATTGCCGCATTGTTAAAACAGTGATTAGACCTTTATATTCTCCCAGCCAGTCAGTAAATACTTGTTCTGCTACTGAAGGTTCGAAACGGAAACCATCATCACATCTCTGATATTGTGTGGAAGTCACACCATATTTCTTTTTGTAATAGTCTTTGATGCGGCAAGTGAACTCTCTGAATAATCCTGTTGTAGCTGCCCGGGTTACAATATCCGTTGCTCCCAGCCCATTGGAAGGCAGGCCTCCGATATGCTGTGTACGTTCCAGAATAACAGACGTTTTTCCAAGCTTGGCAGCTGCAAGTGCTGTGGTCAATCCGCCGGGCGTTCCTCCCACTATAACAATATCATATGTTTGCTGTGCAAAAACATTGATACTCCAAAATAATAGTAAAGTTATTAGTAATTGTTTCATTGTAGTTTCTATTTAGTGATATTAGTAGATTGATATACATGTATCTGTTGCTTCTTTTTTACGGCTTCCTGGATTGTCATTTTACTCATGTTGACATGGTGTGCGTCATCCAGTACTATAGCCGGTCTATAATCTCTTTTTCGGGCAATAAATGTAACGTTCTCTAAAGCAATCCCTTCAACATGTCGGAGATAGAGACCCCACGCCGGGAGTTCTTTGAAACATGAAAATTCAGGATATGAATCTGCCAACTCAGGAACTTTATCTAATTCTTCCGGAGTAATGCCGACCTTTGCTATTTCCGGTTTTCCTGCTCCCGGGTGATTGATTACCACATTTTTCAGAGTCACGTGTGTTATGGGGTGCCCTTTCAGTCCAATGATACTTGCCGGAGATATATTTCTGGGCATATGTTCTATTGGTCCCTCATACTCATATCCTGCATCCGGTTTCCCTTCGGGAATTTCCACATACAAATTAGAAATAAGAACGGAATCCATAGAACCGACTTTATCTGAATGTGTACGGTTGCCTATCCGAAGGAATATAGCATTTCCTGTATTATAAGCTTGCAAACTATCCACTACTATGTTTCGGACATATCCTCCGTCAGGAGTGGCTATCGTTAATGCTGAACGATAAGTATCATAAATCTTATTGTTTATAATCCGGATATTTTCATATCCTCCAACTGTCATAGTGCCTAATTTTATTCCGTTAGCACTTGAACGCATGGTACAATTACGAATCACTACGTTCCGACATGCAGCCTCGGCTTTATGGGATTTCAGGCAGACTGCATCGTCCGAAGCGTCGAAGAAGGAATTTTCTATTACTACGTTCCGGCAATCGACGATATCAATGCCATCGTTATTCCAATATGCTTTATTGTCGACTGTAATTCCCCTCACCCATAGCGAGTCGCACTCTTCGTATTCCTGTGTCCAGTCACAGGTGTTTTTTATAGTGATTCCTTCTATAGTTATACCCTGGCATTGCCTGAAATGAATCCCTCGCGGTCTACGCGGCCTGTCGTTTTCCAGAGGATCTTTGATAAAACCTTTATGCACCTGGTCGATTATGTTATATGATACTTGGCGTCCTTGTGCGTCAATTACTCCTTTTCCATAAATAGCTATATTCTTTTGACTTATAGCTCGAATCATACTGTAACAAGGCCCTTCCGTATTATAGTCGTATGGGTTCAGAGAGCCTACCAGCACTGCCCCTTCCTTCAATTGTATCGCTACATTCGATTTGAGTTCAATGCTACCTGTTAAATAACGGCCGACATTAAAAACTAAAACGCCTCCTCCTTCTTTATGAATATAATCGATGCCGGTCTGGATAGAATTAGTATTCAACGTTACTCCATCAGACTTTATGCCAAAGAAAGATGCATTATATTCTTTACTCCATACTAAAGAACAAGAAAGGGAAAAAAGAATTGATAATATATATGTTCTCATAATCAGTTATTTAAATGTTTCTGACGGATTGTCCGTCATGATAAATTCTAAAATACCTCCGTCTGTGATTTCATGATGAAAGATTCTGAAGCGTTTTAACTCTTTTCCATTCAAGAAGACTGCCTTTACATATTTATTTTCTTTTGATAAGTTTTCAGCACGAATGGTGAAATTCTTTCCGGCTTCCATACGTAACACCATTTCTTTCAATTGAGGAGCACCAATAATATATTCTCCACTGATAGGGTCTACGGGATAAAATCCCATGGCTGAGAATAAATACCATGCGGACATCTGCCCACAATCATCATTCCCGCATAATCCGTCGGGAACGGGCAAATAAAAGCGATCAAAGATTTCGCGGACAAGTTCTTGTGTTTTCCAGGGTTCTCCTGCATAGTTATATAGGTAAGCTACATGATGGCTGGGTTCATTACCATGAGCATATTGTCCTATAAGCCCAGTCACATCCGATACAAAACCTGTATTTACAGTCTTGTTCTCAAGCCAGAAAAGTGAATCGAGTTTTGCTGCAAATGCTTTATTTCCTCCCATCATCTCAATCAAAGAATCTACATCGTGTTGCACATGCCATACATACTGCCATGCATTGCCTTCGGTATAATCCCCTCCGGAAGTCCCGGCATGTGATAATCTGAAAGGATCAAAAGGATCTCTCCATTTGCTTTGTGAATCTTTTCCTCGCATTAGTTTTGTTGCCGGATCAAATAGGGATGTATATGCGCGAGCTCTTTTGGAAAAGAAATCATAATCTTCCTTTTTTCCTAATGCTTTTGCCATCTGCGCCACGCAATAGTCATCATAGCAACTTTCTAAAGTTCTGGAAACCGATTCTTCAGGAATAAGATCGAAAGGATAATATCCATACTGATTGTATGTTTCCCAATCAGACTTCGGATGGGACTCTAATGATGATTTTCTGATTGCTTCGTAAGCTCTTTCCGGGTCAAAACCTTTATACCCTTTCAGATATGCCTCTACAATAACGGGTATAGCATGGTTGCCAATCATACAATGGTTTTCTTTGCCCCATAAAGCCCATATAGGCAAATAACCCTGTATATCACAATGAGATAACATTGAATTGACAAATCCATTGACTTTCTCTGGCACTAAAAGAGTATATAGCGGATGAGCGGCACGATAAGTATCCCATAAAGATAAGGTAGAATAGTATTCTCCTATGGGAGAATGGAGGATGCTGTCATTAGGACCTTTGTATCTTCCATCCACATCGGTTATATTATTGGGTTGAATACACAAGTGGTAAATGGAAGTGTAAAAATTTACTTTTTGCTCTTCTGTGCCCGATACGTCTATACGTGATAATAAATTGTTCCAGGCTTCGGCAGCTTGAGTCTTCACTTTCTCAAAGTTCCAGTCCGGATTTTCTTTTTCCAATGCTTCCTGTGCGCCTTCTATACTGACAGTAGACAGGCCAACTTTTACTTGAACGCTTTCTCCTTGTTTTAAATCGAATGAAAGAAGAAGGCGTTTGGCTTTTTCCCCTTCCTGGGGTTGAAGTTCCTCAACAGCCATATAGGGTTTGTCGAATTTGATAACATAGAAGAACTCTCTTTCTACCCACATCTTTACCCTGTTCTTTCCGGCGATGCTATGTTGATCTACAAGTTGCATTTCTGCATCTATCACATGAGTTCGTAGCTGCTCATCCTTACTTACAATTCCACTTTGAAGGTCTACCAGAATGTGTGCCGGTCCTTCTTTTCTGAAAGTATAACGATGCATTGCTGTACGCTGTGTCGCAGTCAACTCTACTTTCACCTCAAAATCAGATAAAAACACCGAATAATATCCTGGATAAGCTTTTTGATGCTCTTTATCATATCGACTTTTATATTTGCCATTTTGTATATCACCATAAAATGGCAGAATTAATATATCTCCTAAGTCAGGACATCCCGTACCATTCAGATGGTTTTGAGAAAATCCCATGATAGAGTCATCCTCAATATTAAAGCCGGAGCAATATCTCCACGAACCATTTCCACTTTCCGGGCTTACTTGTATCATTCCGAATGGTACACAAGCTCCCGGAAATGTATGGCCATTATCGGCATTGCCAATAAAAGGATTTACATAACAGCAATAATCCTGTTCAATATTACTACATCTTATGCTCAGAAAGCATACTCCAATTATAGCAAATACCCACCAAAAACATTCCTTTATTTTCATTTAATTTATTTTTTAAATAGTGACTTTACAAAATCAGTATTATTTCCCCAACGTTTATTGGGAGACTTTCCTAACTCCAGAGTCAAATCTCCGCCTTGCATGATTTCTTCATAACTTAACCAGCTTCTATTTAAAGTTTTGCCGTTTAAAACTGCTTTTTGAATATAGATGCACTCTGCATCAGGGCGATTTACATGGATTTTAAATTCCTGTTGAGAGGTTGGGTGTAATGTGACCGCATCAAAGACCGGAGCACTTATCCAATAATAGGGTACACCCGGGCAGACCGGAAATAATCCTATAGAGGACAGCACAAACCAGGAAGACATGGTTCCTGCATCGTCGTCCATTTCTTTCAAATATCCCCGTGGAGTGGTAGTGAAGATTTTACCAATATAAGGTTTTTCCCACTTTTCATGTGTCCCGTAATAATTTGTGGTAGGTTCAAGTAATATCTGACGGACTAACTTTTGCGTTTTCCATGGTTCTTCAAGGTAATAATATAGAAATGGAACGTGTATATCAGGCTGGTTACCCATGTTGAATAAGTTATTCTCAAAGAAATAATCTAATTCGTTCAAAACCTTTTTCTTGCTGCCCAAAGTCGAAATTACCCAGTCGAAATCATGAGGTACGAACCAACGGTATTGCCATATAGTACCTTCATACAAACCGTCGCCGTGCATTATATCTGAAGTAGGGCCAATGTTCTTAAATTTCTGTAACCATATCGGTCTGTAGTCTTTAGAACGTAAAGAGAACTCTTTTTTTAACTCTTTATTACCTATTTTCCCTGCGAGTTCGGAAACTCCCCAGAAATCATATCCTCGTTCTAATGCTTTGTCCGGTGAATCGTTGGAGATATCTTCCGCCTCTTTCAGCATCAATGGGAGTAGTTCGTCGAGAGAACCATCAAACATCCCCTTTTGCAATGCATCTAAAATAGTGATAATAGAGTGTTCTGTACGTGTTGTCAAAAATGGTTCCGTTTTCGTTGCGGAGCGGGGCTTACCTTGTTTGTATAATCCTGCAAGTGAGGAAATCATCTGTTTGTATTCCGTGGGACAAACAATAGACAGCAGAGGGTATTTTGTTCGGTAGGTGTCCCAAATAGACCAACCATGATAATAGGGTAACTGCTGGCCTTTATATACTTTTCCATCACTTCCCCTGTAACTGCCGGAATAATCATTGATTGTGAAAGGAGTTTGGCAAGCATGGTAGAGCCGTGTATAAAATGATGTCTTTAAGTCTTCATCAGAAGTCTCTACTTGTATGTGCCCCAATAAATTTTCCCAGTTGGCACGCGCTTTGGCGCGTACTTGCTCGAAAGACAGGTCCGAGCACTCTTGTTTGAGATTCGCTTCGGCTTCTTCTGCACTGACGGAGGATAATCCTATTTTTAGTATAATTTGTTCGTTAGGCTCTGTCTGGAACTTCCATAGCAATTCAGAATCGTTGTCTTCCGGTTTACAGGCAGATTTATCTTTCTCAATATAATAATAAAATTTGTAACTACCTAAATCACAAGTGCAGGCGGAACGTACGAATCCCCTTACTGCATTGTTTCCTACAATATTATGCTCTTCGGCGATATGTTTACCGTAAGAATGTTTAAAATCTATTTTTATGCCTGCTGCTTCTGTAGACGGATAAGTAAAGCGATAGATAGCGGCAGTTCTGCCTGTAGTAATTTCAACTTTAAGCTGATTATCTAAAGTTATGCTGTAATATCCGGGAACTGCTACTTCCGAAGCTTTATCCATCTTTAGGGGCTTGCATGATGTTCCGACAAAAGGTGTTATCAACAGATTTCCTCCGACACCTATGCAGCCTACTCCAGACATTCTGGTCTGTGAGAATCCCTTTAACTGCTGTGCTTGATAATCATAACCTCCGTTTCCACGGGGCATCGTTTCCGGTCCCGGTTTAATCATTCCAAACGGAATGGTTGCGGATGGATCAGTTTGTCCATGATCATCGGAAGTACCAATGAAAGGATTTACAAAAGAGGTTTGTTGAGCTTGAACCATAGAAAGGGACAAGCATAATACTAATATTACACTGAAGTATCTCATATTAAATGTTTTATAAATAAAAGAGGGTTTCAAAAGAAACGCAAACTCTTAAAACCCTCATATTAGAAAAGTAGAATCAATCTTTTAGTCCAGGAACTATCAGGAGTTCATTGTCTGGTATCGGGAAATAATAGAATTCTTCGCTTAATGTTAAATTGGGATTTAAAGAAAGCTCGGCTGCATCTCTATAATTCTTTTGCAAATGAAGAATCTCATGTCTTTGCATGGTGAAGAAACGCCCCATACAGCTATGTTCCATACCTGCGGTTTCCCACCGTCTCTCATCCAAAACAGCTTTTTGGAAGTATTCCTTAGTCACATCCTTTGAGATGAGTGGTACTCCTGCTCTTTTTTGTACTCTCCACATGCAGTCAAATGCTAAATCATCCATATTCTTGCTTCCATAAGCAACCGCCTCAGCATACAGTAGCAGAATATCAGCATATCTAAATATCATTCTGGTTTTCCCGCTTGCACTTGAAATTCCTTTAGTTTCGTAATACCCGTCATCATAATTAAATACCCAGTCCGAGCTTTCTATGTTCTTCTTCCAATAAGGATGTTTCTGATTGGTTGCAGGGTCGTCCCAATCCAGTAAAGGATAACGTCCTGTTTCCGGATTACGTTCCTGTCCGGTCATCGTCACTTTAGTCAAGAACCAAGCATCTTTGCGTATTCCTTCCGGCATACTTCTGAAAAATTCCAATTCAACCATATAATCACACCATCCACCAGACTCCTCGGGTAATTCGCTTTTAGGACCAGAGAAATAGTTTTTTGTTTTGTTATGGAACTCTCCGAATACTATTTCTTTGGAGTAATTAGCCTCCGGTTCTTTAGTCAATGTGCGTATATCCGGCTCTAATATATAACCATAAGTAGCTTCATTCTCAATAATTTCTTTATATTTTGCAGCTGCCTTATCGTAATATTCTGCTCCCTTTTTCAGAGGCCAGCCTGCTTCTGTCATATATACAGAGGCTAATAAAGCTTTAGCAGCACCTTTATTAGGGGCTACATTGATTCCGTTCTGAAAATAGGGTGCTATCTTATGATTATCCGGCAACATTCTTTCTGCCGTTAATGCATCCGATTCTATTAATTCATATATTTTCTGCACATCTGCTTTGGGGGTATTGTAATCTATCTCATTCTCTGTAACCAGAGGTATACGTCCCCAAATACGTACAAGCATAAAATAGTTTAATGCTCTCAGGAAATAGGCTTGTCCCAGTCTCGGCTCCAGAAAAGATTTCTCAACCGGTGTTCTTTCTGCATTATTAATCACATAATTACAAGCTTTGATTGTCTGATAATAGAGTTGATACATTTCAAGAATATCAGTGTTTCCTGAATTGAAATTAAACCGGTCATATTCCGAGAAACGCGACTTATTACCACCACTATGCGCTGTCACATCATCTGCACACCACACATAAATAGCTCTGAAGACGCGGGCGTTAGTCTGGTAATATTTGTTATACATTCCAGTTATAGCCATATCCAAATCTTCCGGACTTGAGAAGAAAGAAGAAGGAGTAAGCTTGCCACGAGGGTCTTCTTCCAGGAAATTGTCACAAGAGCATAAAGCAAATAATAATATGCTATAAATCAATATATTTTTCATTTTACATCTATTTTATTGGTTAAACTAAAATGAGAATCCAAGCCCCAAAGTAAATGTTCTTGGCAATGGGTATGAACCGCCATCAACGCCTGCATTAATGTCACTATTACCTCCATTGCTTGTGATATCCATTGTTCCTTCCGGATCATATCCTGTGTAAGAAGTGATTGTAAATAAATTTTGAGCACTCAGAGAGATTCTGACATCTGCAAATTTTGTTTTTGCTCTGGGAATTGTATATGCAATGCTTACATTCTTTAATCTTAGATAATCAGCCTTTTCGAGATATTGGGCAGTTTCAAATCTGGAATTGATTGTTGAACTAAACGGATTCGGTATCTTTGTATTTTGGTTTTCGGGGGTCCATCTGTTATAATAACCTTCTTTAGAGGTGATGAAACGTGAATCACTGATACCTTCATTGGTGAGATAGCGTGATAAATTCAAACGGTCAGCTCCTAGTGAACCCTGGAAGAATAAGTTGAAATCTAAATTCTTCCATTTGATAGTATTGCTCCATCCTAATATAACATCAGGAAATGCCTGCCCGATAATATCTGCATCATCAGATTCCAATTTGTAATTCACGTTCTTCTCTTTAAATTTATTATCTCCTGGTTTTTGTCCCCATTTAGCTGCTTCGTCTGCTTCGTCAGTGCGCCATAAACCTTCCCAAATGTATCCGTAGATGCTACCTAGCGGTTTTCCTACTTGCAGTACGGCTGTATTGAGAGAAGCTTGGTCTAATTTTGTTCCCGGATGCAACCTCGTTTCATCTCCTAAGCTGACGACTTCATTCTTTGAGTAGGATACATTGAATGTACTTTCCCATACTAAATTCTTGCTTTGAATGGGGATTCCGGTTAAGGAGAACTCAAGACCTCTGTTTTTCACTTCACCAAGATTTACCCAAGTGGTTCCTCCGCCATCATAGTAAGGTATAGGTTTCTTCAGCAATAAGCCCGTCGTATTCTTTTGATATACGTCTATATTTGCCAGAATTCTGTTATTTGCAAATGCCATATCTAAACCTAAATCATATTGAGTGGTTTTTTCCCATGTCAGGTTGGGAGTGGCAGGTCCGGAAACTCCGTATCCGGGGTAATCACTTGTACCTCCCCAACCATACTTTGATTCAGCTAAAAGTCCTAAAGTAGAATAAGCACCAATAGCTTGGTTACCGGTATTACCCCAGCTCATTCTCAGTTTCAGGACATCGAAGATATTGAGATTCTTTATAAAAGATTCTTCTGACATTCTCCAGGCAACGGCAACTGATGGAAAATTCCCCCATTTATTCTTACCTTGGAATTTGGAAGAGCCATCCCGTCTGATAGTCGCGGTCAGCAGATACCTATCCTTGAACTGATACATAGCACGTCCCATAAATGAAACCAATGAAGAGCGTGAGAATGAATTGCTGAACAGGTTCATATTTCCTAAACTCAAATTCCAGAATTCAACGGATTCTGTTCTTAGATTGGCGACTTCATTAGACAACCCTGTAGTTGTTGATTGTGATAACTCCATTGCTCCCATGAGGTTCAACTTATGGTCTTTCCATTCTCTCACATAGTTTATTTGATTTACATTATACCAGTCAAAACTGTCGTTCTGATTATTGTTTGCAGAATTGTTCTGAGCACGTAAATCGTTTGCATTGGATTTCATCCAACGATTCTTGTAGTCTTTGTAATGAGCGGCACCCTGGAAATTCATACTCAAGCCTTTAACAGGCAGTTGCACCATAAACTGTAGATTTGCAGCCAGGTAATTGGTGAAACTTTCATCCAAGTCCTGAGTTAATCGACCATAAGGATTATCTTTGGTTGAGTTGATATTATCTCTCAGCCAGTTTCCTTCTTCATCTTTCAATTTCAAGGTAGGGCTATAAGTAATCGCATCTGCTATAATGGTTCCAACCCCACCACGCGGACCGTTTTTATTTGTTTTTCGTCTCACGGCATTCACATCTAAGTTCATCTTCAACCAATTAGTGATGTCAGCAGTTATGTTGGACCTTAAACTGAATTTCTGGCTTTTCGATTCCTTCAAAATACCTTCTATGTCCATCATATTCATAGATACTAAATATTGAAGTTTCGGAATACCTCCTGAAATGGATAGCTTGTAGTTCTGGGTATGAGCTGTCCTAAACATTAAATCCTGCCAATCCGTACCACCATTCTTTTTCCACTGGGTGATTTCATCTTGAGAAAAGAAGTCTTGAGTTGCCCCTTTTTCCCGACGATATTCATTGTAAAATTCAGCATACTCGCTTGCACTTAATAAATCCAGCTTTTTAGCAATAGTAGATATTGATTGTTCCGTTTCCATGTGGATATTTGTCTTGCCCTCAGCTCCTCTTTTGGTCGTAACTAATATTACTCCGTTTGCACCGCGAGAACCATAAATCGCAGTTGCCGAAGCATCTTTCAAGACTTCTATTGATTGTATGTCATTTGGAGCCAGATTGTTGAATAAGTCTGTGTTAGGTACTCCGTCCACAATATAAAGTGGGGAGTTGCCACCATAAATAGAGTTTGCACCGCGTATACGGATTTGGGTACTCTGCTCCGGTGCACCGGAATTTGTTATGACAACAACGCCGGGGATTCTTCCGCTTAAAGCTTGATCCAGTCGTGTCATCGGTTGGTCCTTTATATTCTTCTGTGAAATGGAGGATACCGAACCTGTCAGATCTGATTTTTTCACGGTTCCATAGCCGATTACAACCACTTCGTCAAGCATTTCCATGTCTTCTTGTAGAACAATGGCAATATGCTTACCGGTGACTTTTGTGGTTTGAGCTTTATAACCGATAAATGAAATCTGAAGAGTGTTTCCTTGTGAAGCCTGAATGGCAAATTTGCCATTTATATCTGTAATCGTACCTATTGATTTACCTACTACACTGACATTTGCGCCTATAACCGGCTCTCCTTTTGCGTCAGTCACTATTCCTGTTATTTTTTCCTGTTGTTGCATCCGGTCCAACAGGCTATTATTTTTCGATAAAATGATATAATCGTTTTCGAATTTATAGCCAATTCCTACTTCTGCCAACGTTTCTTTCAAATACGAAGATACCTTAGCAGATTTGTTTTGTATAGTAACCTGACGATTGGTATCTATTTCGCGATTGCTATATACTACTAAATAATCTGTTTGCTTTTCTATTTCTTCTATTAACTGACCTACAGATATAGAATTAGAAGGAAAGGAAATGATTGAATTTTGTGCTTCCGTATTTACTGCCAGTAACTGGAATGCACAGGCGAATAGCAAGAATAAAGAGATTCTCATAATTCTAAAATAATCTTTAAAGCTTTGATTTTGGACAATAAAGAGTGATAACAAAGGATTTATTTTCATATCTTTGTATTTAGAGTGAATACTAAAAAAATGTTTTCTGGTGTTTACTTTCTCCGGGCGACAAGTGGTGGTGCACTTGTCGCCTTTTTTAATATAATTCTATGTTTTCATATGGATAATGTATTAAAGGTTAAACAATTGTATTATTTCAAGGTGATCACATTCTTCTCTTTATTTATTTCAATCTTAAAATGATGTATTTTCTGAATGGTATATAATATCTTTTCTATTCCATCCCTTTGACGGAACTTACAGGTATAGCAAATATCTTGTAATTTGGGATTTACGATATTGATTGTGACATCATAATATAATTCCAATTTGCGAACAATCTCGGTCAAGCGTTCATTGTTAAAACTGTAAATGCCGTTTCGCCACAACAGCATATCAGGATTTTTTATATTGCTGACTGTCAACTTTCCATCTTGTGCGATACTTTCTTCATTAGGTCTTAATATCACTTGCTTACTCTTGTAGAATACTTGAACAGCACCTTCAATCAGACTTGTCTTTATTTGTTTCGTATCCGGATAGCTGTACACGTTGAACTTTGTTCCTAATACTCGTATTTTTGCATCTTGAGCAGTCACAATGAAAGGTTTTTCTTTGTCTTTGGATACTTCAAAGAAAGCTTCACCTGTAATGGAAACAGTTCTCTCTTTTCCATAAAAATGTGAGGGATAAATCAAGGTGGACTGGGCATTTAGCCATACAATAGTACCATCTTGTAGAGTTATGCAGGCACGTTGCCCCGCCGGTACATATAAAGTATTGGTTTGCGCTTGGAGGTCATCTTGCAGCTGATGTGACATGTGCCAAACGGATAACTGATATGTACTTATAATTAAGATGAGTATTGCTGCTGCATATTTCATCGTTTTCACTAACCAAATATGCATTTTTTTGCTTCTTATCCGCTTCTGGAAATGCTGATAGCCTGTTTTCCCTTCTTCCTTATCTTCTGCGTGAGAAGATAGATTCAGTAATGCCTGCATATTCTGATACTCGGCAAACTGCTTTTTCAATTCCTCGTTTTTTTCTATCTCACGAAGAAGTAGCAATCTCTCATTGGCTTCCAGACCGTTTTGGAAATATTTTAGTATACGTTCATCCATCTTTTTATGACTTAATTCATAATATAGACGGATGTAGAAAAAGAATCCGCTAAGAGAAAATCATTTTTTTTATTCCGCTTACAAATAATGCAGGAAGATAAAGAGAGGAAAGTAATCTTTTAATTCATTTCGCAGTTTCTTATAGGCAATCCCCATCTGAGTTTCAACTGTATTAATTGAAATATTCATCTCTTCTGCTATTTCTTTTTGTTTTTTGCCTTCCAGTTTACTTTTCAGGAATATCTCCCTACATCTTTCAGGGAGTGAATTCATTACTTTAGAAAGCAATTGTTCTACATCGTCTTTTTCAAAAATCCCCTCATCTAATTCCCCTAAAGAATAATATTTCATTTGTAGGGTCAATCTATACTCTTCTTGCATCTTATCTTCGACTTCTTTCTGCACTATTTTATGCCGGAGAAAGTCGATGCATCGGTTTTTTATAGAAGTAAATAAATAGGCCAGGATATTGATAGGTAATGGCAATAGTCCTTTTTTCTCCCAGAAATCAAGAAAAACATCTTGCACTATATTCTCCGCATCTTCATTCGACAAGACATATTCCCGGGCAAAACGCTTCATCTTTGAAAAATAAGAAAGATAAATCTGTTCAAAATCAATATGTTGCTTTTCTAGTATCACCTACCGTTTTTTTTAGATTATGGGGCAAATATAATAAGTTTAGAATGATAAGCAAGTCATAAAATGAACTTTTTCTATCATCTCATTTTTTTAAGTAAAGTGACGGTGTAAAAAGAAATCAAGAGAAATGGAAGTATGAATAAATCGGATAAATACAAAGTAAGAGGCTCTATTCCTTTAGGAATGAGCCTCTTACTTTGTGGACCAGCCTGGGCTTGAACCAGGGACCTCCAGATTATGAGACTCTAACATTATCCTTTATAAGGAGTTGATATTCACTAAATTAATTAACTCGTTGATAATTCTTTGTGAAACAATAGTGAGACACTCATTATCGTGACAAAGATAGCGATTTTAATTATATCTTATCATTCCACTTATTTAATATTCTTATGAAGAGCATATAATTAGAGTATGGCTGCATCTCCATTTCAATATTTAATAATGAGATAATTACATTAGTTTACTCTCTCTAATATGGTTAACTTCGTATCAGATAAATCAATAACTAATTATTAATCTAATATGATATGGAACTTACCAAGAAGAACAATCCTAAGAGTTACAGTATTTATTACATGCCACAAGAGATTAGAGAGATTACAACAACAGACGTGACTTACCTACCTCTCACAAGAGAGATATTAGAGAGATGGTTTCAGCAATCAGCCAAGAATAGTAAGCATAAGTTAGTTAAGAAAAATAGGAAGTAATAAGAAGGCAGCATTTGAATACCAACTCACTTGCTGCCTTCGTACTTAGAACTAAGTTACTTCGTCTTCTTCCAAGTAGATTTATAACCGTACTCACGGTCTTTGGTTGTCATGGTATTACCATTAATAGTAACATCATAACTATCTGTTTCAAAGTCTTCACCTGCATATGCATCATAATTAATAACAAGAATGGAAGTCTTGTTGTCATAAGTATAAGTGAATGAAGCTGGGTCTTCAAAGTCTCCTTGATAAAATCCTTCTTCCACACCTGTTCCATCAGTCTTGAACGTCCAAATGATATAATCATTCTTATCATCAGTTTCTTGCCATGTACCAATAAGGGGATTATTAGGAGTATCTTCATCATCATCATCGCTACATGCAGCGAAGTTAACACACATCATTACGGCTACAATTGCCATTCCAACTAATCTTAATGTTCTCATGTTAAAATAATCTGTTTATGCTTCTACGTTCCTAATAGAGAGCGTTAGTAATAGGATTGATAAGTGTGAGGAACACAGCGATAGCTGCACACTTCATTAATGAACTGCTAATTGATAAATAGTAATCTGTATCTTTACGGTTAATTGATGTATTATAGCCAGTGTTCCCTAACTGACTGTTACATAATAAGAAGCGTGGGAACTACTGAATATTACCACGTTGAGGCTCTGGACTGCCTTAAGTCAAGTAATAAACAATAGCCCACGCCAAACGTTATATAGTCCACTTGACTAAGTGGGTATATAGCATTGACGTGAGCGCTCTTGTCTATTATCCCTGACTTATGAAATTGTCCAGATTTCAACGTAGGATAATATTTCAAACGCTCTTCGTTAACTAATATGTCCTTCTAACTTCCCAACGCATTGGGCTGTTAGAATTGCTGCAAATGTACGAATTTACGTTTGATTGGCAAGAGTTTATTGCTTATTAATTGTTGAGAGTTACTTCTACTCTATAATT